>TARA_R110002049_G_scaffold47596_3_pt1 | contig 133376 bp, 109 predicted proteins | sample TARA_R110002049 | Tara Oceans TARA_R110002049 (sample SAMEA4396941) | marine metagenome | biome: Polar Biome; feature: [SRF] surface water layer (ENVO:00010504); material: water (ENVO:00002006), including particulate matter (ENVO:01000060) such as... | depth 5 m | reverse complement strand
GTTAGCAAGGGCTAAGAATTTTGCTCGCAGAGAAAATTTTAGCTGTTGCGGCTAACTGACGAGAATGTCGTAGAAAAAAATCTTGCAGAGATTTCCTCGAATACACGAATTTTAAACAAACCTAAAAGGCTAGCTTTTAAATGGCGTTGGCAAGCGATGGCCTCCGAAGCTTCGGAGGTGTTTAAAATACGACGTAAAAAGCGAAAATCTAGTAGACTTTTTATTTTGCGTGTAAGAAGATGCGGCTGCAACAGCAATTTGATTTTAAAAAGCAATCGAGTACCGAAGCCTCGGGAGCAGCGGCTATTTTACATAACCCGTGACAAATAAGATTAGCCAGTGGCTGATTTTATTTGGCGGCGAGTTGTAGCGGCTGCCTTGTAATGAGCATTGCCGATGCTGGCCACAATTTGGCTTTGACATAATTGCTAACGATATAGAACACTGGCGTGTTGCTACATCTGCAATTATATAAAATAACGCGGAAATGCGCTATTCGTTAAATGGCTACAATTGTATCATAATTTATATTATGTAAAATAGAATATTTCAGGTCTTGTAATCCACAAGTTTAGTTACATTACCCCATTTATTCATTCGAGTTAATAATATATGGTATTCCAATAACTTCTTCCCCCTCTGCCCAATAGTTTTGTAAGAATGAAAGCTCACGTCTTTTACAACTTAATAACTCTAAAACAAAATTCATGAAAAAATTATTGTATGTATTTCTAACGGCTACACCGTTGATGTTTACGAGCTGTAGCAATGACGATGACGCCGATCTCGGGCCAGGAGAATTCGACGGAGATTCCAAAACGTTTCAATTACAGTCCAAATCTGATGCTACGATTTCCGGTACGGCCACATTTGTAGAAAATGCCGATGGTACAGCCACCGTAAACTTAGATTTAGAAGGGGTGACAACGGGTAGTCATCCGGCGCACATTCACGCGAACAGCGCCGCCGAAGGTGGTGATATCGTCATCGACCTCACCCCCGTTGACGCTTCCGGAGAAAGTGTAACTATAGTAACGGCCACAAACGCCGGTGCTGCCATTACCTATACGGCATTATTGGAATTTGATGGTTATATCAATGTACACCAGAGTACCGATGATTTGGGTACCTTAATCGCACAAGGTGATGTGGGTATCAACGAACTAACGGGCGATACAAAGGAATACGCATTGAATAGTGTTACCGTTCCCACTATTAGTGGTACCGCTACCCTTTCGAAGCGTGTAAGTGGCGCTTCGCTTTTAGAGGTCCAATTGGAGGGTACGCCTGCCGATGGCATTCATCCGGGCCACATCCATGTGAATTCTGCCGCTGAAGGTGGCGGGATCGCCATCTCTTTAACGCCAGTTGATGGAGCCAGCGGATATAGCGCAACACACATTGAAGCTACCGATGAAGACGCTGCTATTACCTATGCTGATTTATTGGAATACGACGGGTATATCAATATACACCTAAGTGCTGACGATTTGACCACACTTGTTGCCCAAGGCGATATCGGTATCAATGAACTAACGGAGGAATCCAAGGAATACGTTTTGAATAGCGTTACCGCTCCTACGATCAGTGGTATGGCCACAATTTACAAGCGCGTAAGCGGTGCGGCCTTACTTGAGATTGCCTTGGAAGGAACGCCTGATGGTGGTGCACATCCCGCTCACATTCATGCAAACACCGCTGCTGAAGGGGGTGATATCCTTATTTCATTGGCGACCGTTGATGGAACAACAGGAAAAAGTTTGACGCATATCGATGCAAACGATGCCGACGAGCCTGTTTCATATGAAGATTTATTGGATTTCGATGGCTATATCAACGTACATCTCAGCGATACCGAATTATCGGTTTTGGTAGCACAAGGTGATATCGGACAGAACGAGTTGACGGGTACAGCGCAGGAATATGACCTTGCTGCAGTTTCCGATGCGGCTATTTTCGGTACCGCTACCTTCGCAGAACGTGTCAATGGTGAAACATTGGTTACGCTGGCTATCGAAGGCACTGTAGATGGCGGGGTGCATCCAGCACATGTCCATATGGGAGCTGTTGCAGATGCCCCGGGGGGTATCACGGTTTCATTGAACTCCGTAACCGGACTAACGGGGACAAGTATGACAAACGTCACTAAACTGGATGATGACACCCCTATCGATTATGCCGGTATGATTGCCATAGATGGGTATGTGAATGTACATGCCAGTGTCGATGATCTCGCTACCTTGATTGCACAAGGCAACGTGGGCGCTAATAATTAAGAATCCTTTGCGTCACACTATCAATATAAATTTCAATCTCATACGAAGACCGCCCAATTATTCTGGGCGGTCTTTTTTTTAAGGTTTATTGAAACGCGAGTGTTAAATCAATTAGGTTTACCGTCAACTCTTGGACTCCGTATTCTTTAGAGGAAATAACATTTATCAAACAATCGTTCTTATTTTTTTGGAAAGATATTAAAATTTTGATTCGATACATGCATCATAACTTATTGAATTACAAGGGTTATAAGGCGAAAATGGTATTAACGGACCTTTGGAATATTCATGCCCGTCAATAGACAACCATCGACCACAGGCTTAAGAGGATCGAGTTTCACTACAAGAAGTTGTTTTTGCATAGGACTTCGGATGCCTGATACTATGCACTGAAGAATAATCAGGAAAATTAAATCATATACGATTTAATCCTCTTGAAGAAGCACTTATATTCCACTACACCAATTAACCATACTCCCAAGAGCGAACGAAACTCTTAAAAATACCTTTGGCCATACAACACAGAAAAAGCTAAAAGCTAATTTGCGTAATATGACCAAAAGTAAGTTCTTGACGGATTACTAACCTTAAAAGGTAAAAACCGCCAAGCTATCTGCGAACGACCAGTTTCGCACAAAGTTTTTAATAACTACTCGCAACCTCGACGTAATCATCGACATTCTTTCGCAGTTCATTGAATTCGGAAAACTGATGTTTTATTTTGTCAACATAATCTTCCACGGTCTTTCTATGATCCCGTATTGCGGCAATAATCTCACGATTTGTACTGCTAAAGGTATCAAGACCAGTTTTAAGCGCTTGTATGCGTTCGAACAAGCTATACGTGTTCGGTTCACACACGTACGAATTTAACTTTTCACGTAGCTGTCTTACGTATTGCTCATTACGCTCCAACCGAAGTACCAAGGCACTTTGGTCTTTAACTTGGAAAGCGTCAGTGGGCCGATTGTAAACTGCTCTTCTGCGTTCTTGGGTAAGTTGTTGAGTTGTTTCCATTATAAATAGATTTAAGTGTAGTCAACCTAATTTGTAAGAAAATTAGTATAATTTAAACAAAAAAACGCAATTATCCTATATTTAAAGTGCATAAAATCAGACTTTAACCTTTATTTATCCTAAAATTCAGAATTCGTTAAAATAAAGTGATTTTAATTTGGTTTTACTTGACTTCCTTTTTAATTTCATTTTAAAATAAATATATGGATGTCAACTTTGAATACGACGATGTAAACGCAAGTCAACGCCTTGAGGCACTGGCAATTAAGAAAATAAATAAGTTGCTTGACAAATTCGACTTTATTGTTCGGGCCGACGTTTTTTTTAAGACGGAAAAAACGTCATCTCCAGAAAAAGGGAAAATTTGTAACATTCGACTTAGTGCCCCTGGACCTCGGCTTTTTGCTGAATCTAGTCATGGCTCTTTTGAGGCTTCGATTGCTGAATCAGTAGGGGATTTGGAAAGACAATTGGAAAAGCGCAAAGCAAAAATGAAATCGCACTAGTGCGAAAGTGAAGAAGAGTAAAAGTTATTTATTAAGGGAAATCCCTAACACGAGGATGCAGAAACCCTAGTTATTCGTTTGCTGCATCCTCGAATTTTGAATCGGCTATGGTTTTTGTCAGTCGATTTGAAAACGGGGTCTCCTCAAGGTCATTCAATAATTTTTCTCGTTTTCGTTCAGAAATATCGAGCGTATCCAACAACTCTCGGGTACGTTGCGCATCGGCAACTCGTTGCTTCTTCAGTGCGATACGCTCTTGCAAGGGCACCATCAAATCAGGTTCAAAGCGTTCCATAATCGTATGCCTTTGTACCGAAACCTCCTTTTTCTGCATGGCCTTTTGCGTTTGGGCCAACAAGTTTGAAGCTGACAAAAGACACCATACCATGGGTGCGAATACCAGCGAGTTCCATTTTTTCATTTGTTCTCGTTTGTGCGCTCCGGATAAATATAGCGATTTTTGAATTTGAATACCCGGTTATTATCCTTGATTATAAGTAGATAGGTCCAAATTGATTGTTTTGTTAGTATTAAGTTTACATTAATCAATCGTATCATGTATAAAGTGGCACCCCTTTTTTATTTCATCTTGGTTTGCATGAATTTTGCACCTTCGGTTTTGCTGGGGCAAAACCCTACCCTAATTTCATCGACTGAGATTACGTTCTCGTTTGTTTCAAAAGATGTACAGGGCAGTATTGCAGATTTCACTTCCCACACGACCATAAACTTTGACGACATCACCCACGCATCGTTTAAGGGTTCGGTCGCCGTTTCTTCGTTAAAAACCGGAAATTTTTTAAGGGATTGGTCACTCAAGGGAAAAAAGTATTTTGATGCAGAAAATCATCCAAAAATAACATTTGAAAGCCGGTCCGTTTCAGGTACACGGGAAACCTTTACAGTAAAAGGCATCTTGACCATTAAGGCCATAGCCAAACCTATAACCATCAATTTTCAACGAAAGGCCAAAGAATTATTGGGTACCACTACCCTATTTTCTTCCGATTTTGATATTCCCATTAAAAAAGAGCGTGGCGATAACAAAGTAATCGTAAAGTTTCGATTTACTCTTGAAGAAGCTAAATAACTAAAGTTCGCGATCTGAATCTTAAGTACTGCACTTGAAAGAATAACTCTATTTAAGGGTAGTAAACAAGTTCAAAAATTGCGTAAACCAGTACATGGCATCAATAAATGATGCTTACCTTCGTGGCTTAAAATTTCGGACAGCTATGATATGGGTATGGATTTTGTTTATTGCCTTGATTATCGTTTTCTTGGCTTTGGATTTGGGCGTTTTTCACAAAAACGAACATGTTATAAAAAGTAAGGAAGCCGGTATTTGGACGGCCGTTTGGATTACAGTAGCACTCAGTTTTAGCGGCGTTATTTATTGGCTTTTTTCGGCAGGACTTGTGGACAATCCCACGGGACTTACCCCGAATAATGCCGTCTTAAAGTATATTACGGGCTATTTGATAGAACTTTCATTAAGTATCGACAATGTCTTTGTCATTGCGGTAATTTTTTCCGCTTTTAAAATACCCGCCCTTTATCAGCACAGGGTACTTTTCTGGGGTATTTTAGGCGCTATTGTTTTTCGCGGAATTATGATTGTGTTCGGAGTGGCATTGATTACCAAATTCGAATGGATCATTTATGTTTTTGGTGTTTTCTTGCTATATACGGCCTTTAAAATGTTGAAAGGAGACGATCATGAGTTTAATCCCAAGAACTCATTTGTCTTTCGTCAGCTCAAGAAAGTCTACCCCATAACCAATACGCTGCACGGTCATGATTTTTTTGTGAAGCGAATGGGACTCAATGCGGCCACTCCCCTATTTGTTGCCCTCATTGTTATCGAATTGACCGATGTGCTCTTTGCCTTAGATAGTATTCCCGCGATTTTGGCCATAACCGCTGACCCCTTTATCGTTTTCAGTTCCAATATTTTGGCGATTTTAGGCTTACGGTCCATGTATTTCTTGATTTCAAGGATGCTACAAAAATTCAGATTCATCAACTACAGTCTCGTAGTGATTCTGGCCTTTGTCGGACTGAAAATGTTATTCTCCCATCAAATTGAATTGCCTGAATGGGTGTCGCTCACCGTAATATCGGTGTCATTACTGGTAGGCATTCTAGCTTCATTGCTCATAAAGGAGAAGGAAACCGTTCCTTCGGAATAGTTTAACTACTTTTTTTGGTATTTCATTACTAGGATGAAATGGGCAATAATAGCCTATACCCTTATTGAGGGTGGTTTTGGGTCAATGTAAAATGCTTTTGAGGTACTACAAGGGTATGCTTCTCTGTATCTTCTTTTTTGAACCCACTTTAGCATAAAATGCAAGATACAACCTCGATTTCCGATGCACTGATTTCTTTCTATGATCAGTTGATAGCCCAATTGCCGGGCATCATTCTTGGCCTTTTGATTGTAATATTGGGCGTACTCATTGCCTCTTGGATCGGTCAATTTGCCCGTAAAAGAATTTCCCATAAAACGAGGGATCCGCTTATGAGCCGTTTTCTTGGCCAAGCCATAAAATATATTCTGATTATTATTGCCATCATGTTGGCCTTAAGATCATCGGGTCTTGGAGGCATTGCCGCAGGAATATTGACCGCGGCAGGTGCCAGTGCCGTGGTCTTGGGCTTTGCCTTTAAAGATATTGGCGAAAACTTTATTGCCGGTATAATCCTAGCTTTCAGCAGGCCTTTTGATGTGAATGATACAGTCGAAATCGGGGAAAATTTTGGAAAGGTAAAATCGTTGGAATTCCGCTATACCAAATTAAAAACCTTCAATGGAAAAGACGTATACATTCCCAATAGCGACGTACTTACCAAACCGGTGACCAATTTCACCGAAGATGGTTTCTTTAGATGGGACTTTGTAATCGGTATTGCTTATGAAGATAATATTGAGGGTGCAAAGAAAACCGTCTTGGAGGCTTTGCGAAAAGAGCTTAACGTCATTGAAGATCCCGAACATGAGAATTTCGTTATCGAAGACCAACTGGCTACGAGTACTGTCAACTTAAAAATTTTCTTTTGGGTCGACACAAAAGATTTTAGAAAAATGGCATTGATTACTAAAGGCCTGGTCATTAAGAATGTCAAGGAAGCTTTGGAAGATGCAGGGTACTATATGCCTGCCGATATTCATGAGATTAAGTTATACGGTGCCGAAACAGAATTTCCGGTACGGCTACAACCCGAGGAAAAACAACAATAGGCACCTTATCCGTTTTTTGTTCCATGGAACATTCGGGAGTATACACTAGTTACTATACGATTCCCCAACGGGAAATACAAGGCGAAAAACAGGGCCATACCCAAGCTGAAATTGCGAATTCCGAAAAGTTGGTCCAATAGATTGTTCGGGTAGGCATACGAAGTTTCCAAGGCATATCCGCCGAATTCCAAAAATCCCATGGCGACTAGTCCATAGGCGTATTGCATATGAAAAGGGAGCCCGCGAAGCAACAGTGAAACAGGTACCATATAAAGCAGGTAACAACTAATTATCTGCCACCAATACGTGAATTTCGCAATTTCCAATTCCGTACCCAACCAATTCATACTCCATCCCCATAAAAAGTAGATAAAACAATAGGTGACAATCAACCGCACATCGACAAAAAGTTTGGGTTTTGCCCAAGTCCAGAACATTTTCATCGACTAGGCATTTGTAAGTTTGGCATCGATGATGGAAAGGGCAGCCTTAACCGTTTGCATCTTGTCCATATCCTCATTTTCCAGCATGATATCGAATTCATCTTCCACATCAAGAACAATATCGACTAGATTGGCAGAATTAATGTTGAGTTCGTTGATAAAATGGCTTTCCAAGGTGATGTTATCGACGGAAACGTCTTCCGGAAGGTATATCTTTATAATGTCCCGTAATTTCTGATAGCGTTCTTCGTTTGTCATTGGTATGCAGGCTTGATGTATTTTTTATTCTATAGTGTGAAGTTAAAAAAACAAATGACAAACACATGCTTATTCATAAAGCTCCAAAAAAACCAACTTTATTCTTGCCCACTATAGCGTCTAAAAAGAACGCAGGCGTTTACATCACCAAAACCAAAACTAGCTTTTGCCATTATTTGAGATTGAAATTCAATAGTCTTGCGGGGAATTTTTACTGGATCTACCAAAGTAGTGATATCGGGGTGTATGTCATTGCAGTTCACATTACCGAATACCCTGTTTTCTTTGAATTGCAATATCGAACCTACACATTCGATACTTCCGGCTGCTGCCAAGCAATGCCCAATAGTTCCCTTAAAGGAATTTATATAGGGAAAGTCACCCCCAGAACGTTCTAAGGCATCACACCAATTCTGTATTTCAACCACATCTTTTGTCGTAGCGGTTAGATGTCCGTTAATAGTATCAATATCGGATGCATTCACACCGGAATTATTTACTGCGGCTACAATACAACGCTGTACCGCCTCGCTATTGGGTGCGGTCATACTACCATTTCCGCGTTGTCCGCCACTGTTTTGAGCGCCACCAAGTACTTCTGCATAAATGGTAGCTCCACGCTTTTTAGCACTTTCCAAAGACTCCAAAACCATGGCTCCGGCTCCACTCCCGGGTACAAAACCTGCAGCGCTGCTACTCATGGGTCGACTCGCCGACGTGGGGTTTTCGTTATATGTACTCGGAAGAATGCGCATGGCATCAAATCCACCCCATATATAGGGACCACTATCACTACAGCTTCCTGTTAGTATGTACTCGGCTTTTCCAGCTGCTATTCGCTCGTATGCCATTAGAATACCTTCTGTTCCCGTGGTGCAAGCCGACGAGTTCGTGGTGACTTGATTGCCACACCCCAGAATACCCCCTAAATAGGCACTTATACCGCTTGCCATGGTCTGTAGTACACTTGTACTGCCGAGCCGACGAACTTTACCTGCATCGATTTGATGTATGGAATCCCGCAATTTATCTACACCCAAAATACCGGTGCCAAAAATAATACCCGCATTCCAATCGGGTGCTTCTTTGTTGGCAATAGGGAGTTTAGCATCGTTCCATGCATCGGTACCTGCGATTACCCCATAAACGATACCGCTAGCATTTAATCCACGCAACTGGAGCGGTGTAAAATATTGATTGACCAAATTATCACGCACCAATGGTTCGCCTGCAATCTGACAACTAAAATCAAGGTCCTTAAGTTTAGATTGGAACCGAATGCCACTTTTGCCACTCTGCAAGGCAAGGGAGAAATCGGCTACACCAACCCCATTGGGGGCACAGACACCAAGACCGGTTATAACTACGCGTTTTTCCATATCAAACATTGGTCAGCATTCCCGATATTTTTCCTTTGCACACCAATTCATCCGATTCGTTGTACATTCTTAATAAGCACTTTAGCTTATTGAACCTAAAGTAAACCTTCTCTGAGCAAACCCTAACTTTCTCGTTCGGTAAAACCGGTAAAAAAAATTCCATTTCAGAACTACTTAGCCCCATTTTTAAACCAGACTGCTTCCATTGATCGCGCTGATCCAACAAAAATATTCCAAGGCAAACCAAACCGATTTGTGCACAGCATTCGGTTAAAATCACACCAGGTGTTATGGGGTTGTTTTTAAAATGACCACGATAAAAACTTAACGTATCGCTAAAAGTGAAGCACCCTTCCGCCCCGTTTTCATCAACATGCAATAACGTGTCAACAAACAAAAAAGGCTTCTCATACGGCAGTTTTTGAATGATATCGTCATACCTACTTTTAGAATTACTCTCGTTAGCTTTCATAACATATTTCCAAATTATGGAACCGCTTGGTGGTTCCTACTACAGTAATCTTCACTTAACTATCGTAAGCTCTCGCCTCCATCTACTTTAATCACGGTTCCCGTTATCCATTTCGCTTCATCGGTCGTCAATAAATAGACAACATTGGCGACATCTTCAGGAGTGGTCAAACGACCTTGAGGATTCCGTTTCAACGCATTCTTTTTTAGAAAATCACTGCCTGGAATTCGGTTGAGTGAAACGGTATCCGTCACGCCTGCTTGAATACAATTGGCCTTGATTCCCAAAGGGGCATATTCCAAAGCAATATTTCTGGTTAGGGCTTCCAAGGCTACTTTTGCTGCGGAAACCGCCGCATAGTTCTTCCAGGCCCTTGTATTTCCCTCACTTGTAAAGGCCATAATACGGGCATCATCAGAAAAAAGTCCGGCTTGAACCAATGCCTTTGTCCAATCGAATAAACTCACCGCCATAGCTTCCATGGTAATTTCGAAATCTTGCCGATTTAATTCCATTTGCCCGCTATTGGAAAACATCGGCTTTAAACTTCCTTTGGCAATACTATGAACCAGAACGCTTATTCGCTCTTGAGGCAATAGCAGTTCCCTAATTTGCTCAGTCAAGGTCCCTATTTTTTCGATCTTAGTACCGTCTACATTGAAGTTGGCAAATTTCACCCCAGTTAAAGTAATTTCTTCGAAATCCTCTTTAATTCGCTGTAAATCAAGTTTTCTATCCCTATGAATAATAATAATATGAAAACCCTTTAGAGCCAGTTTTTTTGCAGTAGCCATCCCTAGCCCACTACTTCCCCCAAGGATTATGGCCCATGTGCCCTGTTTAGTTCCCCTAATTGAAGATGCCTTAAAATCGTCTTTTCTATACTCCATTATTATACATTAAATAATAAGTGCTTCCCTTGATTACCTTACCTTCATATATACTTCAAAACATTTTTACCATTCTAGCAATATGCGCTGTGCTGAAAACCCGGGTCCGAAACTCAACATCAGCCCCTGCTCCCCTTCCCCGATGTTCTTTTCAAAGAATCGTTCCAACACATAAAGCACTGTAGCACTGCTCATATTACCATATAATCTTAGGGTTTCACGGGTATCATCGATGTTTTTCCCCAAGTCACCAAACAGCGTTTCGACCGTCTGAACAATTTTCCGCCCCCCAGGATGGAAAATCAAATGATCGACAGCTTCGATAGAGGTATTATGCTGCTTTAAGAACGGATGAATGATTTCTGGGAAATGGGAGGCAATCGTTTCGGGTACTGCCGGGTCTAGAATCATTTGCAATCCTGAATTAGTCAAACCAAAACCCATCAAATGCGTTGTATCGGAAAAATGATACATCGAACTCCCGATTATTTTTGGACCTTTGGCCGCCTTTTCCGAAGATAAAAGTACACAGGCAGCACCATCACCAAAAATGGCAGCGCTGACCATGTTCGCCATCGAATAATCATTCAATTGAAATGTGGCGGTCGGGCTTTCAACAGCCACTACGGCAGCTCTCTTTTCAGGGTTTGCCATTAAAAAGTTACGGGCATATATAAGTCCTGATATACCTGCGGCACAACCCATTTCGGTTACAGGTAGGCGAACGATGTCTTGTCGAAGGTCTAATGCATTAATCAAATAAGCGTCTAAAGAGGGAATCATTATGCCTGTACAGCTGACGGTAATGATATAATCTAAGGAATCGGCTTCCCAGTCGGACTGCCTCAGGGCTTTTTGTAGTACGTTTACTCCAAGTTTCTTCGTTTCACGACTATAAATAGCATTCTTTTCTTCAAACGAGGTCGCTGTAAAGACCTCTTTTGGATCCATAATGCTATAACGGACATCAACTGCGGCACCTTCAAAAATCTTAATAACCTTGCGCTGAAACCTACGTTCCTGGCCCGACAACCACATTTCGACAAAAGGCAGAATTTCTTTGGTTGTTCTGTTAAAATTTGGAAGCGCCTTCGCTACCGTCGTAATTCGTACGTTATGCATATATTTTGGTTAATCGATGGGTGCGCATGACCCAGATATATCGAAACGCCCATTTCCATTGAATCTGGTGATGAACATTTTTTAAATTATTTGAAAATCGGTTCAGTTCTTTTTTAGTAAATCCACTTTTTATAGACAAAAGACCATCGTGTTTGGCAATTTTGGTTTTTATAAAAATAGTACTAAACACCTTAAAAAGATAATACGCAAAAAGACTTCTTTGCAAGTCATTAATAATCACTCCTATGCGTGCCAATTTTGTAAATCGCTCTAGAAATTGAGGTATGTGTTCATTATAGAGGTGATGCATGGTCAAAGTGCACAGTAGTATATCACATTGAACATTTGCTGCAAAAGTAGCGTCAAGAACATCTTGTTGCGTATACCGTATCTCTGGAAAACCTGCAGATTTCTTTCGAGCAACTCGCAAGGCATTCTCACTAAGATCAATACCGATACAAGTAACAGAATAATTATTCTTTCGGGCCCATTTAACGATCTCACGAAGCAGGGTTCCGTCTCCGCAACCCACATCCATAATCGTATACGATTTTTGAATTCCCTCTTGAATCAACTTATCAATAGCACTTAGGGTCGGTTTATTGCCATTTAATAGCTGATTCGCCCGATTGATATCTTCCAAAACGACTGCCAACATTTCCTCAGTAATGTTGGGGTCATCCATGAGTTCGGGTGTTCTATTTCGCTGTGACAGGTCCATACATCAATCGATTGGGGTTCCGTGTGTACTTTTAATCGCTGTTCTCAAAAGAAAAGGTAATCGGGTGACTGCGGAAACACCCCAATTGGCCAATTTTTCGTTTAGTAATAGTGATTGCAATTGTCTCCCCGTCCAAAGCCTACGGGAAAACGTATTTCTCCAACGGTCTTCATAGGCTCTTTCCATCTGCTCCCTGGATTTCCTACCATTGAAATATTCAATGATACATTCCGAGGCCATTTTAGCACTATGAATCGCCATAGCCATGCCATTACCGCATAAAGGGTGTATCAACCCGGCAGTATCCCCGCACATCAACAAGTGGTTCTCGACAAGTCTTTTCGACTCAAAGGAAACTTGGGCAATGGTCAGAGGTTTATCAAAAATAGGCTCCGCATCCTTAAGAAAAGTACCTAAAAAAGGATTTTGGGCAACCACGTTGGCATTAAAACGCTCCACATCTTTCTCTTGTTTAAAACTGGAATAAGACGCTAGATAGCAAAAATTGACATCCCCTGTTTCGGTTTTCGACAACCCAGCGTACCCCCCCTTAAAGTTATGCAATGCTACCAAGTTATTTCGGAAAGCATCATAGCTATAATGCGCCTTGACACCTAGCCATTGTGATTTTTTCTGTATGAAGTCCCGATTCAAATATTTATCTAAATTGCTTCGTTTTCCAAAGGCTCCAAGAACCACTTTTGACGACATTTGCGAGCCACTCGTAATACTTATAGAAAAGCCATCATTTTGAAAGTTGACCGCCGTTACCTCTTCGAACCTAAAAGATACGCCAAGAGCTACAGCTTTTTGGTACAGTAAGTGATCAAGCCTGTACCTGCTTATTCCAAAACCGCCCAAGGGCAAGTGGGTCTGCACTGATTTACCCGACCATGTACTCAATTGCAAGGTGTCAATAGCAACCGCTCCCACCTTTTCAAGTTCAATCCCTAGAGTTTTTAGATAAGGCACAACTTCATTTGACACATACTCCCCACATACTTTATGCCGTGGATAGGGTTCTTTCTCCAATACAAGAACCCCATAATTTTGTTTGGTCAACTGAATAGCGCCCGTGAGCCCGGCCAGCCCACCCCCGATAACAATTACATCGTAGTGCTCCACAAGGGAAAGATAGACATTTCGAAACGGCCTAAAAATTAATGAATCACTTTTTATGCTTCTTATCGATTACTTTTTTGATGCAATAAAAGAAAGTAAAACGAAACTTTGGGGCATAAAGAATCCCGACACTTTAAGTGCCGGGATTTCCTATAATTTCTTTAATTTAAATGAATTAGCCCTTGGTTTGCTCCTGGGCCTCTTCCTTCAATTCTTCGCTGGCTACAATTGCCAATTCAACACGTCGGTTCTGCGCCTTACCCTCGGTGGTCGAATTATCGCCCCGCGGCTGATTTTCCCCGTACCATTTTGTCGTAAATCGTCCACTATCGACACCCTTACTTACCAAATAATTGGTCACTGATTGTGCACGCTGCTGTGACAAGTTCATGTTATAATCATCAGGTCCGGCGCTATCGGTATGTCCTTCTACCAAGATATTTGATTTCGGATATTCCTTAAAAATGCCGACCAATTTATCTAAAGTTGTAGCCGATGTTCCTTGAATGTTCGATTTGTTGGTATCAAAATAGACCCCCGCATCTTCATTAAAGGTGACATTTATACCTTCACCAACACGCTTAACCTCGGCTCCAGGAATTTCTTCCTCGATACGTTCTGCTTGACGATCCATTCGGTCACCGATATATCCTCCGGCCACACCACCAACAACAGCGCCTATAATAGCACCTAAGGCCGTATTATTACCTTTTCCGACATTATTACCTAAAACACCTCCAATAACAGCCCCGCTTGTAGCTCCTACCGTGGCACCTCTTTGTTTGTGGTTGGAATTTTTTACGGCACTACAACCCACTACCAAGGTAAAGGCCATACCCAATGCTATATTTTTTATAATCAGACTTTTCATATTATTGTTTTTTTGTGAATTCGTATACCACGGTAACGGTTTCTCCGTCTACTGTATTATTTGATTTTAAGGTCATTGCTTGGGGTGTCAATGCGATGATATTCAACCGATACCCCAATCCGCCGGAAATATCCTTTGATTTGGCATCTATAAACTTGAATTGCAGCTGACTGGTATAGTTTTCATCCCTGTCAACTACCGACCAACGTATATAACGGTCCCCACCATTACAGTAGGTCGAAGGTGCTATGGTGTAGTGACCGGTGCTATTATTATCCCTAAAGAACCAATCACTCCCCTCAAAGCAGATGTCTTCGGCATCATTGAAAATAACGGACTTAAAATTGCCCGTATTGTTTTCATAGGAAATGTCTTCCAACGTCCATGAACCATTTAGAAGACTTCGCTTCTCCCTGGCACTCTTTGAAACCGAGCAAGACGTGGCAATCATGGCCAAAGCCATAAAAATTAGAAAATGTCTTTTCATTATTAAAATTAATTTAGTTTGTACTATATACGCAAGCATTTTGCTTTACGATTTTACAGTAACGTTAAGTTGCTGTTAATATGATATAGCAGTATAAAAAACAACAAAAAAAGATGGGTGTCGAATAGAATTAATTATTAACCTTGATGTCAGTAAGCCAGAAGTGATAATAGTTCTTTTTCAAACCGTTGTTTCGGCAAGTAATTGTCTTCCAGTTTTTTAGAAAACGGGATAGGAGTTTCCAAACTGGCAACCCTTCGTATGGGAGCATCGAGGTATTCGAAGCAGTTTTCTACGACCAAGGCAGAAATATCACTGGCGATACCACCAAACAGACTGTCCTCTTGAAGAATAATGAGTTTTCCTGTTTTTTTGACGGAGGAAAATACAGATTCCATGTCTAAAGGCATCAACGTGCGCAAATCAATAAGGTCGGCCTTTATTTGAGACTGCCTATTCAGCGTTTCCAAGGCCCAATGCACGCCCAAACCATATGAAACTATAGTGATATCATCGCCCTTCCTTAACAGGCCGGCCTTTCCAAAAGGAAGGGTGTAATAGCCCGTAGGAACATCTTGATAACTGCTTCGGTACAAACCTTTATGCTCAAAAAACAACACAGGATTAGGATCATTAATCGCCGTCGCCAATAACCCTTTGGCATCATAAGGAAATGCAGGGTACACTACTTTTAAACCTGGTGTCTTGGTAAACCAAGCTTCGTTGGTCTGCGAGTGAAAGGGTCCGGCGCCTACTCCACCTCCACAGGGCATACGTATGACCACATCTGCAGGCTCGCTCCACCGGTAATGGCTTTTTGCCAAATAATTTACAATAGGATTAAAGCCGCTGCTCACAAAATCGGCAAACTGCATCTCAACCACGGCTTTCATTCCATTGATAGATAAGCCCATGGCTGCCGATATAATACCCGATTCGCAAATAGGGGTGTTACGCACCCTGTCTTTTCCAAAAGTTGCCGCAAACCCCTTGGTTACTTTAAAAACACCTCCATAATCCGCAATATCTTGCCCCATAAGCACTAGGTTTTGATGACGCACCATAGACAGTCGGAGTCCGTCGGAAACTGCATCGACCAAACGTATACTCTTTACCTCCTTATCACACTTATGTTCTTGATATACAACACTTTTAAACACATCACTTATCTCATTGCTTACATCTTCAATTTCCTTTTCTTCAAAAGCAATATTTAGACTTGCACTGATTTCTTGTACGATATCATTCCGAAGTTTAGCCTCCAGCCCCTTATCCATAATTTTGTTTTCCAATAGAAACTGCTTGTAATTTTCGATAGGGTCTTTTTTCGACCATTCCGACAACATTGCTTCAGGAACATATGCTGTGCCGCTCGCCTCTTCATGTCCGCGCATTCGAAAAGTTTTAAACTCCAATAAAATCGGTCTGGGATTGCCTCTCATACTCTCCGAGAGCGATGTGACTTTAGTAAAAACTTCCAATATATTATTGCCGTCAATCGTATACGATTCTATGCCGTAACCAATTCCCTTATCACTAAGGTTGGTACAGCGATACTGTTCGCTTGTCGGTGTCGATAGCCCATAACCATTATTCTCAATACAAAAAAGTACCGGTAAATCCCATACTGCAGCTATATTTAATGCTTCGTGAAAATCACCTTCGCTAGTACCCCCTTCGCCCGTAAAAACTGCTGTAACGTTTTTTTTCCCTTTCAGCTTGTCTGCCAAAGCAATTCCGTCTGCGACTCCCAATTGCGGACCTAAATGGGAAATCATTCCAACAATTTTATATTCCTGTGTTCCGAAATGAAAGCTACGATCTCTTCCCTTGGTAAAACCACTACCCTTACCTTGCCATTGGGCAAACAGGCGATGTAAAGGCACATTGCGTGTTGTAAAAACTCCCAAGTTCCGATGCATTGGAAGTATATACTCCTCGGTTTTCAAAGCACTGGTGACCCCTACCGAGATGGCTTCTTGCCCGATGCCGCTGAACCACTTGGAGATTTTACCTTGCCGGAGAAGCACCAACATCTTTTCCTCGATCAAACGTGGTACTAGCATTCGTTTGTACAGGGTTATTTGGGTAGACGAGTCAACGTCTTTGATGTTATATTGCATGTACATCTAAAATATGATATTCTCTTATATGCCATAAAAGTAAGAAAATTGGAGTCCATAAAAACTATCACTTTCAAAGGTTGTATGCCTTATATTTTACTAACTTTGATCAAATCAAAACACAGAACGTATGAGTGCGATACCCAGCGTGAATTTGGAAGAGTTTCTATCTGGCGATGAGGCAAAAAAGCAAAAATTCATTAAAGAAATTGGAGCAGCTTTTGAAAATATCGGTTTTGTAGCCCTTAGCGGACATTTTCTTTCGGAGGCTTTGGTCAAAGATTTATATGATGAAATCAAAAAGTTCTTCACCCTTCCGCAAGCGGTCAAAGATACGTATGAGATTGCGGGCATTGGCGGCCAAAGGGGTTATACTTCTTTTGGCAAAGAGCATGCAAAGGGACGCAAAGAGGGTGATTTAAAGGAGTTTTGGCATTTTGGGCAATATGTAGAGGACAATCCGAAACTGGAATCGGAATATCCAGCTAACGTGACCGTAAAAGAGTTGCCCGACTTTAATAATGTGGGCCAAGAAACTTTTAAAATGTTGGAGAAGACCGCAAAATATGTGCTCCGAGCATTAGCGCTGCACCTCGATTTGGAGGAAAACTATTTCGATGCATATATTAAGAATGGCAACTCTATTTTGAGACCTATACATTATCCACCGATTACCCAAGCCCCTAAAAATGCCGTACGCGCCGCAGCCCATGGCGACATCAATTTGATTACGTTGCTCATGGGGGCGCATGGAAAGGGGTTGCAAGTTAAAAACCATGAAGGCAAATGGGTCGATGCCATTGCAAAGCCCGACCAGCTTATGATCAATGTTGGTGATATGCTTTCGCGACTTACCAACGACAAACTGAAGTCGACCATTCACCAAGTTGTCAATCCACCAAAAGAATTTTGGGGCACATCCCGATATTCTATTCCTTTCTTTATGCATCCTATTAGCGAAATGCCACTGAATTGTTTAGAAAATTGTGTTGACAAGGCACACCCCAAGCAATTTGATGACATCACGGCAGGGGAATTTCTCAACGAACGATTGATAGAGCTCGGATTGATTAAAAAATAGCACATGGACCTTCAAGACCAATTAAAAAATTTGTTTCCAGAACACACACCTTCCGAAGAAAAAAAACCGGTAAAAAGTGATATCTGGCTTCAAGATGACCCTATCATTTGTAAATATGAGAAGAGAAAGGGCAAACCCATCACAATTTTGGAAGGATATAACGGAGCCGATAAAGATTTTAAAAAATTGGCCAAAGAGCTCAAGACCAAATTGAGTGTTGGCGGTACGATAAAGAACGAAGCAATTATCATACAAGGGGACTACCGCGACAAAATAATGGAAATTTTAAAAGGAAAAGGATTTAATGTCAAACGTGTTGGTGGGTAAAGCCTGCCACAATAAAACACGGCGTTTCTGTGTTTTATTAATGAGGAGCATTGTTTTCTGTTAATTTTTTTTGTTATTTTCGATTAAATATTACTTTTATTATCCAAATTAAAACCACACCAAGATGAGTTCCCTTTTACATATAACTAACGGAGATAACTTTACGGAGAAATTAAAATCCTTAAAGTTAAAGGGAGACATTATTACCTGGCGTGAAATGCTGTGTGAGGGTAAGACTGAAACCAATGTGGGTAGTGAGTCTTTCTGGAAAACCCGATTCGAATTTCTCAATAAAAATTACAAAGTATCGAAATCTTGGTTTATTGAAAAGACCTTAAAAGAATATCGTTCATTGTGCAATCATAAACAGGAAGACCATATCGTTCTTTGGTTCGAGTATGATCTTTTTTGTCAAGTGAACATGCTCGCCGTGCTTAGTTGGCTGCAAACACATAGGAAATACGCCGAAATATCGTTGGTTTGCAGCGGTAAGGAAGATGATACCGATACCATGTATGGGCTCTGTGACTTGAGCGATGAACAATTACTCAATATGTATGAGAATAGAACGATTCTCAATCAAGACGATATTGAATACGCCGATTATGTCTGGCAGCTCTATTGTAGCGACAACCCGATTCGTTTGGAGAACTTAAAAGATTTTGAGGAATTCAATTTTAAGTACTTATCGGACGCAGTAAACAGCCATCTACATCGGTTCCCTACCATTAAAAATGGACTTAACCGAATGGAGAACAACATATTACAGCTCTCCTTAGATCAAAAGCCCGCATCAAGAAAGGCGTTTGTTGATATTCTTCTTAAAAATCAAGGGAGCCTTGGTTTTGGAGATTCACAGTATGATAGGGCCATTACCCGCCTTAAGCCTTTGTTCGCTACTTTTAATCCCGTGAAATTAACCCGTAAGGGAAAAGACATTTTGGAAGGCAAAACAAGTTATTACTCCTGCATTCGAGATAATGACGTCTACTTAGGAGGAGCTTTAAAGTACAATTTTCTTTACAATACCGATGCCAATCGAATTCTAAAGCTTTAAGATAAGATGGCTTTAAACGCTTCAGAGCTTATCTTAAATGCCGACCAAAGCATCTACCATCTCAATTTACTGCCCCAAGACTTAGCCCACACAATTATCACCGTTGGGGATCCCGACCGGGTAAAGGAAGTATCCGACCATTTTGACACCATTGAACTTAAAAAGGGAAAGCGGGAATTTATAACACATACCGGAACACGTAACGGAAAACGAATCTCCGTAATTTCCACTGGAATTGGCACTGATAATATTGATATTGTGCTCAACGAATTGGACGCTTTGGCAAATATTGATTTTAGCTCACGTACCATTAAGGCAAAACATACCCAATTAGATATCATTCGCATAGGAACATCGGGAGCCATTCAGTCCGATATTCCAATCGACTCCTTTTTACTAAGCGAGTATGCCGTTGGATTGGATGGATTATTGCACTATTATAGCAACAGCGACATACAGCACCGTGACTTTCAGGAGGCCTTTGTGCAACATACAAATTGGGCCACTGAAAAATCAACACCGTATGTTGTTTCATATGATTCAAAATTGGCCAAAATGATAATATCAAATCGTATACGATTAGGTGTGACCATTACATCTACAGGGTTTTATGGTCCTCAAGGTAGGCAACTGCGTTTGGTCGCCAAGCATAACGAGTTTCTCTCTAATCTTCAAACCTTTCAGCATAGCCATCTACAAATAACCAATCTTGAAATGGAAACTTCAGGTATTTATGCCCTCTCAAAATTGTTGGGTCATCGTGCAATTTCCTTAAACGCAATATTGGCCAATCGAATTACGGGAGCTTTTTCCCGAACGCCCAAAAAAACGGTTGATGAACTTATTCAATACACCCTCGAACGATTAACGGGTGGATGATCAAGTTTAAAAATTTGGAAAATTGAAGTGTACATTTAGATTAATAGTTTAAAACTAAAATATTTTATGAAGAAAGTAAGCATAATTGGTGTTCCCGAACACTTCAATCTTCCGTGGCATATGGCCATTGAAGAAGGAGCTTTTGCTGCACGCGGAATTGAGCTCGAATGGACCGACGTACCAGAAGGAACTGGTAAAATGTGTCAAATGCTTCAAAACGGGGATACCGATATGGCCATCATTCTTACAGAAGGACTTATCAAAAGTATCACAGAAGGCAATTCCTCGAAAATTGTTCAAGAATATATTGCCTCACCCCTACTCTGGGGAGTCCATGTTAGCTCTAAAAGTGATTATAAAGCGATTTCCGAGCTTCAAAATACAAAAGCCGCCATCAGCAGGTTTGGCAGCGGAAGCCACCTTATGGCCTATGTAAATGCCTTAAATGAGGGGTGGGATGCCGAAAAATTACAATTCGAAGTGATCAATAACCTAAATGGGGCCGTTGAGGCACTTACCAATGGACAGGCCGATTATTTTATGTGGGAACGGTTTACGACCAAGCCCTTGGTCGATAATGGCACTTTTAGACGATTGGGAGACTGCCCTACACCTTGGCCTTGTTTTGTTATTGCTGCTTCGGAAGCTTTCCTGTCTGAAAAAGAAGGTCTAATGCACCACATTCTGGAGATCATTAACCAATACACCATCGAATTCAAACAAATCCCCAGCATCGATAGAACGCTGGCGAATCGTTATGGCCAACAATTGGAAGATATTCAAAAATGGCTCTCGATTACACGTTGGAGCCAGGTTCAATTAGCACCGAAAGTTGTTGAAGAAGTGCAAGATACGCTACTCCACCTAAATCTAATTTCAACCGAAAATATTTTAAAACCGAAGGCCTTTTTAGGGCTTGGTTAAAAGTGCACACTATTCATTCTCAATAGTAAAAAAGTTCTTGACTATTTTTTTAAAATTGATATCGGATAGTGGTTTGTAGAGACAATCGCACACATTGTTGTTTGATAACGCCCTATATTTGACCTCTTCACTTGGTCGTGCCGTCAAGACGGTCAGGGCAATTTTTTCTCGCTCTTCTTTTTTAAAAAGGATGTTATAAGCCTCTAAAAACTCCCAACCATCCATAAGGGGCATTTCAATATCTAAAACCAAAAGAAAGGTGCCCGGTTCTATTTCGTCGATATGCGAATCTAAAAAATCAAGGGCTCGGTGACCATTGATAGCTGTATCAATCTTAACATCGGGTAATACTCTTTTCAGAAAGAGTGTATTCAACATATTAGTGGTTCCGTCATCATCGACTAACAAAACCCATTTCAAATTGGAGTTAACCATACTTTTAGCTTCGAATTCTTAAAAAAACCTTTTACCACCAACGACAGTGACAACTGTATTATTGCAAAAAGAATTAAAATTAAAAAAATTTGAGGCTAAAGTAAGTAGACTACTACAAACGTAAAAAAAAATTCATCATCAACCAAGTATTGCTTTCAGAACCCCCTTTACTTCCTACCAATCAACTTCCCTACTACCATTCGACAAAAGCAGCTCATTGGTTTTGCTAAAATGCCTGTTTCCAAACCATAATCCTCGATTGGCGCTTAATGGTGACGGGTGGCCCGAGGTCAAAATATGATGCTTCTTCTGATCTATCAATGCGGCTTTCTTTTTAGCAAAGCCACCCCATAGCAGAAAAACTACATCTTCCTTTTCTTCCGATATTTTACGAATTACTGCATCGGTGAATGTTTCCCATCCTTTCTTTTGATGACTGCCTGCTTGGTGTGCCCGAACAGTAAGGGTAGCATTTAGAAGCAATACCCCCTGGTCGGCCCAACGCTCCAGATTTCCGCTTTGAGGATACGGAGCCCCGGTATCTGTATTCAACTCTTTGAAAATGTTTACCAATGATGGTGGGTGCGGAATACCGTCACGTACGGAAAAACAAAGTCCGTTTGCCTGATTCGCACCATGATACGGATCTTGTCCGATAATCACTACCTTGATTTCGTCAAACGGGCAGTGATCAAAAGCGGCAAAAACTTCTTTTCCGGGCGGATAGCAGACATGTTGGTCATATTCGGCCTTTACAAAACCACGTAATGCCGTAAAATAAGGTTGTTCGAATTCCTTTTTTAGCTGTTTAAACCAACTTTCATGGATAGTAACACTCATTGATATACTATATTTATTAACTAAAGCTTTTCTCAATCACCATGTCCGTCCCATGTGATTCCGGTTATTATCGGACAAAATGGAAGGTTTAAAAGTAGTTAAAACTTCGGGATTACCCTGGCAGTTTAAACTGGGTAACGCATCATAATAGCCAAAATTTATTTATCTAAAAAACTATAAATAAGTTATTTATGTTTATTTACATAAAGTAATACACGAATAATAATCGCAAAGTACTTAAGAAGATTATGAGATATAAATATTGTACAACAGATCGATTTATCTTTTATAATCGCTCCTACCCTTTTCAATATATGGGATGCTTCACAGAAGATTCCTTTTAAAAGTTGCCATAATTAAAAAGCTGTTTGTTTTCTTGTCACCGAAAAATTTGGATTGTAAAAAGCGAAACACTCTTTATTAATGAATGGATTGCCCCTCTTTAAAGTTGGTCAATTGTAAAGGACAACTAAATTGCTTAAACCCTTTAAGACGACAACAAGTCATGTCACTGAATAAGATAACCGAAGTGCGAAAAACAAGCTGGTTATTCTAGCTCAATCGCCGCAGTACCATGGTTTAAAGAATGCTTTTGGGCAAACGATGGTTCGTAGATATCTTTAACAATTTCATATAAATCCGGAATCACATTTGACGCCAGTCTCGAGTGCGAGTTCAAAAGCACACAAATTCCCAAATCGGCTTCGGGGTATAAGGCAATTTCGTTTCTATAGCTATTTACACTTCCTCCATGGTGCCAAATGGTTTTTTCCCTAGTGTCGTCATCGTCCTCAACGAATTTATGAATACGCCACCCAAAACCATAATACGATTTTACATGACCGGGCCATCGTTGATAATATTTACTATGTCCAGCAATTTCAACAAAGGGATTAAAGGCTTCTTCTAAAGCGGATTTATTCAACACATCAGGATTATGCCCCAACAAAAATCGCATCCATCGACCCATATCATGGGCATTTGAGCTTATACCTCCTGCAGCAATGGCGTTATAATATTTATCCGTAAGTTTTAAGGTTCTCCAGCCCTTCCCTCTCTTTGAATGTGGTAAGGCAACATTACTTTCATGTGCCAGAGCTTCAAAATCGCTGGTAGTATTACACATTTCCAACGGCTTAAAAAACCGATTGTTCAACAAGGTATTGATTTTTTGTCCTGTCGCTTTCCGCATCATTTCACCACAGAGGGCAAACATGGCATTTTGATAGCTATACATTAAGCCTGGCTTGCTAATCGGTACGACTTCTTTAAAACGCTCTGCTATGGTCGTCATTGGCAGCCCTGCCTCTACAAGATTGGTAAAACTATGATAAGGCGTGCCTGAAGTATGCGATAAAATATTGGCCAGTGTAATTTGATTTGTATTTCTGCTATCTCCCAGACGAAACTCGGGCAAATAATCGATAACCTTATCCGTCCAAGCTAATTTGCCCTCCTGCTTTACATTGGCCGCTAAAACTCCTGCAAACCCTTTGGATAAAGATCCGAGTCGAAATACGGTTTCCCCGGTGACGAGGTCGTTCATGTTTGTGTTACGCTTACCAAAACCATCTGAAATCACAATGGAATCTCCTTGCACGATGCTTACTCCCGCACCCACGATGTCACCCTCGGCTATTGCCTTTTTGAAATAATTTCTTAGTTCAACCTGCAATTCTTGCTGCTGTTGCTTATACCGCTGCACCTCTTTTTGGTCCACCTTTTTTTTGTTGGCCTCTATATTTTCAGCCGAAAAGGTTGTCTTGGCATGGGAAGTAGGTTCGGGTTTGGTGGCGCTTAAGGTCAGAAAAAAAACGGCAAGGATGAGAAGCGTACATCCTACCAAAATTTTGAGTCGCTGCATGAATAACGTATTGTTTACTTTCGAAATGAGAGCATGAATATAAGATGAAATACTTAAATAACGGATGAAATACACATTTTCTTATAAATTTCCACGCTTTTTCTTGACAATAGCTTTTTAGGTAAATAAATGGCTACAAATTATGGCAAAAATGACCCGCTATTTATATAACAACTAGTGCTGCCTTAGTTGAAATATGAAGAAATTCTACTAACTTAGTAGACAGTGCTCAAAGGACACATTCCTGTTGTGAGAATGACAGGTATTTATTGAAACGGAGTTTACAATAAAAAATTACTGTTACTGGTTCTGCTTGTTTTAATAGCAGTTCAATGTTATACTCAGGTTGTGGGCAATGATCCCGATATAAATCAAAAAAGTATCGAATTTAACTCTTATAAAATATCTTCAAAAGTCATAGAACTTGACAAAGTCGTAAAAGGTATTGGGCCTAATGGGCATACTAGCTTAGGAATAGCTTCCAGAGACTTAATAGGTGAAGAAGAACTGAAAGGGTATCCTAAAATGAAGAGTTTACCTGACTCTTTGATAGATATGAAAGAGTACCTCTTTGTGTTAAACGATTTTCAGTTTTTTTATCAAAACTATAAACAAGGAATTTACAGCAAAGAATTTTTCCTTAAGAAAGCCAAGGGCAATAGAAGAAAACTAAAGGACACCATACGCTTATCAGATAAGAAAATCAAAAGCACCATTTCTGTAGTTGCCGGTTATGCAGCTGACAGTACTGTTGTCTATATTGTTGATGCAAACAATAACAATGATTATTCGGATGATACGCCGAGAGTGCTGCTTGATAATGTAATGAAAGAAGATGATATAGTTGCGAACTCTGAATCGGTTGATATTGAATATTATGACGGAGAAACCATAAAAAAGGATACGCAACTTGTTATGATTACCAAAAGTGGCAACGGTAAAAACATTTCCCTATCTTTCAGGTTTCCCCAATATCGATATGGCAAAGTTACTTTAGGTAAAAATGATTATCTCATAGTAGCGGAATCTATGACTTTTAATCCATCCATTTTTTTTGTTAAAGACCGACCATATTTCAACATACTCGACCAAAAGTTCAAAATTAACCCTTCTCAATATCTAGAAATAGACGGCAATTATGTTCAGTATACCCCATTATCACAAAATCTTGATAAGATAAAATTAACAATTAGCTATACGGATCAAGAGAGTAAAATAATTCCTGTATCAAATCAAGTAGGTATGTTCGCCCCGGAGGTTAGTGGAATAAACATTCTGAATAATACAAAAATTTCACTCAAAGAGCATAGGGGCAAATATGTTTTTCTTGATTTCTGGAGCACGGCATGTCCTCCATGCATCATGGAGTTTACTAAAATTAGGGCAGTATATGACAAATTCAGTGAAAAGGAAATTGCCATTATAGGAATAGCGGATGTAGCAGGTAACATCGATTTAAAGGATTTTTTAGCTGATGAAAATGTGACATGGCCCAACATTCATGAAGAAAACCCATCAACGATTATGAACGGGTACAATATTAATCTATATCCTACAACCTATTTGGTAGATCCCAATGGCAAAATAATTGCCACTAACTTGAGATGGGATGATTTAAATAATAAATTGGAGTTATTGGAAGTTGCCAAAAAAACCGTTCCGTAGACTACAAGACAATTTGTTTGGTAATATTAGCAACACTTAAAATTTCTGCCCAATCGCTCAAACTGTATAGCTGTTTTATTTGTTCCCACCAATCAAAAGAAATAATAAAAATCCCCAATAGTCATTCTAAGCCGAAATCCGAAAAATTGTTACCGCGAAGCCTGTTGTTGCTCTAGAACCTCATTTTGGGCAAAACGATATTTAAGAATATTCAAATAGCGTAAGGCATCCTTATTTTCATAATCGGCATACGATTTTGACGCCCAGTCTATCGCTTCGGGCAGATTGCCATTGATTTCGTTAATGATGGCCATATTATAACAGGCCCTTCCAGCAATCTTGGGTTTGCTGTTAGTGAGTTCCATCTCCCAGAGTTTGGCAGCACCGTCCCAATCACCAGTTTGTGCTCTACGCTTGGCCATAACGAACTTATCACTACCACGCACAAAATAATTTCTTGAAATCCTTCGCTTTTGGGGTTGTAAGCGTAAGCCGTAGGCACTTCCCATGTTTTTGCTGTATTGTACGACCGTTTCATTACGGTTGGCAATAGCCTCGAGAGCCTTTACAGGGTTAATGCCTTTACCGGCGGAATGAATCCCTTCCCGAAAGGTGAACTCGTCTAAGATTCTTCTATTTTTCGCATCATAGATGCGCCATCCTTTTTTTATTTGGGTGTTTAACTTCACTTCATGTGCCGGTACCGATACTTTGACCCCTAATGCATTGGGAAGTTGCATGGTCGTCATTGAATAGTCAACCTTTGTATCGGTATCATAAAAGGCCAATGAAAAAATAAGGTCTACGTTGTTGTGTTCGCAGAGCATGTCTATCGTTTCCCATGACAAGGTGGCCGGCCACACACCGAGCCCTTTTCGAACATCGGCTCCATTCTCCAATACTTTTACCGCTTCGAAACGGGTATCACGTTCAAGTTCGGTATGTAGTGCCGCAATGGTCGCTTCTGCACCTTTAGCATCTAGGTTTAACCCTTCAGCCGAGACAATCTTATCAATTTTATCTAGCACGCTGTTATTTTCCGAAGGCACACTACGGTTAATAATTGCGGCACTATGAACCCCAGAGGGAATAGGAACCGCAGCCGGTTCCAAGGCGCCCATAGTCAAGGTATTCGTAGCACTACAAGATGACAGAATGATTGCTGTGCCAAAAAGGATTGGAAATAGGTTTCGTTTTTTCATGGGGTGTTTTTCTAATTCAAAGTAGGTTATATGCTGAAGTTGGAGGTATTAAAACTTCCGAAGTGGACAAATTATTGTTCGAATTTCCACTTCACACAGGTCATAGGTCGAAAATATGGGCTCCATGGCTCATTTTGTAGGAAGTTGTTGCTTTCATTGGCTATTTTTCGATGTTTTAGTAGCCAATTTTAACCAAATTACTCTTTAAATATGGAGGTTTTACACTTTATCAAATATTTCAGCAAGGGGTTTACATCGTATTTTAATAAAATTTCAAAAAATAGGGCTGTTTTTATTTTTGACGTTGAAGACAGTATTCAGGACCTGAGTAGTGAAACAAGAAATCATGACTTAAAACAGAAATATCGGGATATTTTAAGAGCGTTATTAAAGTCAACCGAAGGAATCTACCAAAACCACCGTATCGGCATTCGAATCAATAGTTTTAATTCAAAGGAGTTTGAGCAAGACATCACTCTTCTCAAGGACCTCAAAGAAGTACAATGGGAAACCATCTTGATACCCAAGGTCGAAAACAGACTTGAGATCGAACAAGTGCTTTTTATATTGCATCACAACAACATAAAATTTAATAATATTGGTATTTTTGCCGAGACAAGAAAGGGTGTTTCTTCACTAAAAGAAATAATTGAACCGGCTGTCCCTGAACTTAAATATGTGATTTTCGGCCACGCGGATTATAACATCGACAGCGATATATTTCCTTTTATACACCATAGTGAAGTAACCTATTGGAAATGGGTTACCAATATACTTGATCATATGAACGGTTCTAACCTTACCTTTATCAATTCACCATGTCTATTTCTAAAGGATGATGAACTATTCAACTTTACGCTAAACCAATTGAATTTTATGTGCACCGGAAACTATGGCCAAATGACCCTAACGCATAAACAGACCGAATTGTGTAATCAATATTCACCAACTAAGCCCTACGTTACAAGTTTCCCCCCGATTGAAAAGGATCCAATTGCATATGCAAACTATATTTTGGCTAAATTGGTCGCCAAAGATGCCGATAAAAGCTTTTGTGTGGATGATAAGGGATATTTAATGAGTCCACACGAAATATTAATGGCCCAAAAGATTCTGATTTCAAACCATTCATAATGAATACAAAGAAGATAGTATTAGTCAGTGGTTGTATGGCCGTTCAAGATAGGGCCAAAAAGAACATTGTTCAAGATGATGTATATCATTGGCGTATGAAAAAGGAAATCTTCGTAGCATACGGGATTAATATAGATTTCCCCATCATTACCTATCGAGACTTGATAGATTGTTTTCCAAAGGTTAAAGAATTTTGTGGTTTAAACGCTGTAGACCTCATGGTTTTTCAAGTACGGTCGCACGATTATCTTAGCAATACCAGTTATAAAAAAAAGGCGCCAAAAGTAGCAGATGATGGCGACATAACCCCGGTAAACAAAAAAGGAAGACAAAACCTTTATCAGAAGCTCTTCGGATGGTACAGAAAGATAAAATTACATTTAAAATCTAAAGAAACAGGGTTTTACAAAGTTCTTCTAAGGTCATTACGATTAATTAGTAGAAATCTGATCAGACCATTGCTGTTGGTATTGGGGATGACCAAAAACAATCACAAGAAAGTAGAACGTAAATATGAAAATCTTTTGGTCGATATCGATGAGTACTGCGCTAAAGAAGGAATACCGGTAGTGTACCTGGGGGTAACCTCTAGACCAAATTCCTATATCGAAAACTTGATTTGTAAAAGATTAAATACAAGGATGTCCCAATTTATTACATCTATGGGCGGTACGTATATCGATATTTTTGGCAAGTACGATGACGAAAGCAACTATAAATTTGTAAGGGGAACGGATGTACCCGACCAAATATGTCTTAACGCTGTTGGTCACAAAGAAGTAGCAAATAAACTAATGGTTGAAGTCAAAGAAATTGCCTTGCCGTTAGAACAATTGGCATAGGCGTCTTACCAATTCACACCTAATCCCTACCTTTGCCATCGATTTAATTGATCAATGGCTAAAATTGCACCAAAAACACTTCAAGACCTCGAATTTCCAACGGTACTTCAACAACTATCGGACCGATGCAGTACAGCGTTAGGCAAAGAAAGGGCGCTGTCTATTGCACCACAACGGGACAAGGAAATGCTTTTAGATATTCTCGGGCAGACCTCTGAATATTTATCATCACTAATTAGTGACAACCATATTCCGAACCATGGTTTTGATAGCATTAACTCTGATTTAAAATTATTGCGAATTGAAAATACCACATTAGAAATTAGTGGTTTTCGGCGTATTGGTTCCATTTGTATTACAACGAACGAGCATAAAAAGTTCTTTAAAAAATTTAGAGAGTATTTCCCGCTATTGTTCGCTAAATCGGAGGAAATTGAATCAAATGCCGAAATTCCGAAGCAAATCAATGCAGTCATTGACCGTTTTGGGGAAATCAAGGATAATGCTTCCGAACACTTGAGAACGATTCGGCAGCAAATGCACCAGGTAAAGGGTAAAATCGGGCAAAGTTTCGCCTCCGCCCTGCACACATACCAAGGTTCCGATTATTTAGATGAGATTCGAGAATCGGTGGTTGAAAACCGTCGCGTTTTAGCAGTAAAGGCTATGTACCGCAAAAAAATAAAAGGATCAGTGATGGGCACCTCAAAAACCGGAAGCATCGTCTATATTGAACCGGAGGCTACGCTCAAATACAGTAGAGAGCTCAACAACTTGGAATTTGACGAAAAGGAAGAAGTCCAGCGAATTCTAAATGCTTTGACCGCCCAAATTCGCCCCTTTGCCCCCCTCCTATCCGATTATCAAGATTTTTTAGCACATATGGATGTTACGGCGGCCAAAGCCAAGTACGCATCGGAGATGAACGCTCTAATGCCTACGATTAATGCCGAACATGAATTGCATTTACGTGATGCCTATCATCCGTTGTTGTATATGAGTAACAAGCGAAAACGTGAAAAAACGTTTCCCCAGAGCATTATACTTCATCCTGAAAACCGCATTATCGTTATTTCAGGACCGAATGCCGGAGGTAAAAGTATTACCTTAAAAACTATTGGTCTCCTTCAAGTTATGCTACAAAGTGGTTTATTGGTGCCCGTACACGAACGCAGTACCATGTGCTTGTTCAACACGGTGCTAACAGATATTGGCGACAACCAATCTATCGAAAACCATTTAAGCACCTATAGCTATCGTTTGAAGAATATGAACCGGTTTTTACGCAAATGCGATAAGAACACTCTTTTTTTAATCGATGAGTTCGGTACAGGTAGTGACCCTGAACTTGGGGGCGCCTTGGCCGAAGCCTTTTTAGAGGTTTTTTATGAACGAAAGGCTTACGGCGTGATTACTACGCACTATGCCAATTTAAAGGCCTTGGCCGATGAACTACCCCATACTACAAATGCCAATATGTTATTTGATGGAAAAACTTTGGAGCCTACTTTTCAGTTGGTTCTGGGAGAAGCAGGAAGTTCGTTCACCTTTGAGGTGGCACTAAAAAATGGTATCCCCTACAGCTTGATCAACAAAGCCAAGAAAAAAATAGAACGTGGAAAAGTACGTTTTGATGCCACTATTGCCAAGTTGCAGAAAGAACGTAGCAAAATGGCTCAGACCGGTTCACGTTTACAGGAAGAAGAGTCCAAAGCTCGTGAGGAGGCCATGCGATTGGAAAAATTGAATGCGAAGGTCAAATCAAAATTGGAAAATTATCAAGAGCTGTACGACCATGACCAACGGATGATCCAATTAGGCAACAAAGTAAATACGGCGGCAGACAAGTATTTTCATGATAAAAAGAAACGGCCTTTGGTTTCTGAATTACTGCGTATTGTAGAGACGGAAAACAGCAAGCGAAAGAAAAAATCGGCCACCCAAGCCAAAGCGGAACGGGTAAAAAAAGCACAGGTGCAACAGGAAGTACAAAAAGAGGTCAAGGTTATTCGCGAACGGAAGAAAGTCGAAAAGAAAAAGGCTGTTATTAAGGAAAAAAACAAGCCCAAACCTGTTTTTAAAGTGGGTGACCGCGTAAGAATGCACGATGGTAAGGCCGTCGGTAGTATCGATTCCATTGAAAAGAATAAGGCAATCGTGAATTACGGTATTTTCACCACCAATGTAAGCGTTGATCAGTTAGAGTTGGTACAAGCAAAGAAAAAATAATTTATTTATCTGATTTGAAATTCATTATATCTAATCGTATACGATTTAATTTCTTTTTAGCATACCTGCTCCACCCTTACAAAATATAAAAGCCGACACCCAAGCTGTTGAATCACAACTTTGAATGCCGGCTAAACCGCTTGAGATAATTGAGACCTATCTTATGCGCTGAACACTAAAATTGGCTCGTACATCGTGTTGGGGTTGCTCATCAAACTTCAATTGAACTCCCGTAGGAGTAGATTTTAAATCTTTCAACAAAACTCTTTTTGATCTCGCTCCCAAGAAATCGTCATAAGAAGTGTCTTCATCTGTGAGACTGCCTGAAAGTTCAATGTAATCATCGTCATAGTTTGGACGATATAATTCAAATTCGATACTTTGATTAATGTGATGAAGCCCTGTAAAACGTATATTGTTGGATTTGCTACGACTCCACTTCACTTCTTTGTTAGACCCCGTATTGACTTTTCCGGTGACATTTCCGAATATTTCTAAATGAGAACCCTCTAAGCCACCAGGTGTCTCCGCAATCCGAAGACTATTTATGCTTATCTTAAATCTAGGGTAAGCCAAATCACACGTTCTTATAGGATATTCAGAGGTCAATACCACACGCGCCACGGGAGTACCCTTTTTTATAAATCGCAGTTTATAGGCCAATGGTGCCCCGGGAGAGTCCTTGGAGTAGTTACCTCCATCCGCAATAAATTTATATACGTCGGCCGGACCATTAATGGCTTCTGCCGCATCGCCACCCGAACCACCAATAATTAGGGCCTTGATGCTGGATTCATTTATGGTTTTAGAATATTCAGAATCTATTTCTCCATCAACAGATGAAAATGACGCACTAAAGGCGGCTTCAATATCGGTTTGACTGGCATTGGTCTCAATGGTATATAACACCATTCTGCCATAGGCTACAGATGCTACATACACCGGACTGGTAGATCCTAAGGAACTTAAATCTGGTAAAGCACTAAACAAATCACTGGGGTCACTAGGCGGGTCCATATCTATCGTATAATAGGTTTGTAAATACTTTAATACGAATTTGTTCTTGTAAGTAGATTGGTCAAAGTTGAATGAACTTGAAACGCTCTGCCCCGCAGTTCTATAATTAACACCTAAAGCAATACTAAGATGCTCTTCAGAATATACTTGGGTCACTTCAAAATTTAACCGTGCCCCTGTAGCTCCGGTAACTTCTTGGTCAAGAATAGTTTTGATGCCTTCCCTCACGGTTGAAAGCTTGGGATCTATAATTTCTACAACGGGACTTCCACTGATATTCGTTAATGAAGCGGATAAGGTTATGGGCGCCCTATTCGTGGTTATGGGAATATACTCTCCTGTTGGTATTGATTCCCCCTTCAACAGGGCTCCTGGAAAAATAACATCCGTCGAAGGGTCTAAGGAAAGCATTTCATCATATCCCGGTGCTGCTTTAAATGTTTTAACATAGCATTCCAATGATTCGTCTTCAGTGTCTCGTTCTGGATCTGATTCACTAACTTCTTCAGGGCTTTTCAATTCATCGGGCTGATCAAAAAATTGAAGCTGTGCCACTTGGGCATTGAAATCATTGCTCTGGCCTTTATCAATTGGGCCATCGTCATCCTTGCTACAGGACAAATTTGCTACCATTGCGAAAGTAAAAATGAACTTTGTAATAATTTTGATTTTTTTGGAAAATGCTTTCATGACTTTAAGTTTTTAGGATTCAACACTTCAAAACTAAGCGTGAAACACTCCCTCCCCTAATTTTAGGTATGGACAAAGTATGGACATGGCACTGTATTTTTCCTCTGAATAAACATGGACAAAGTTATATCCAGGAAATAACCAAAAACACATTAAACCTAACAGATACAGTAGTTTACATACTTTATACATTTCATTCCAAAAGCAAATTGGATGGACTTTCTATGGACAAAATATTTTTAGGGTGCGGACTATGGTACTAGCTGAAATGATATATTCGTTACCTTAGAATTCTAAATCAAGAAACCAGTATGAAACTAAAGACATTACTACTTCTGCTAATTTTTATACTTTGTTCACATATCGGGTTTGCCCAATACGGGTCGGATCAAAAAAAGATTGATAGTCTACTTTCAGTATTCAAGAGCGCCAAAAAAGACACCAATTCCGTCTATATTTTGATTGATTTATGGCGCTCCACGATTAATAGTGATGTAGACAGTGCCATAAAATATGCGAAGGAAATGATTGAACTCTCAAATACATTGAAGTATGACACCGGAATATCGACAGGACATCAAAGGTTGGGAATTGCTTATTCATACCTATCAGACTATTCTGCTTCTAATAGAGAATATTTAAGGGCATTGAAAATATATGAAAAACACAATAGCCAAAGAATGATGGGTTCGATGCTATTTAACATTGGAATCAACCATCAAGGACAGGGGCTTTACGACAGTGCTTTTCACTATAATAAATTGGCTGAAAATAAATTTATCGAAATACATGACACCCTTCGCCTAGGTAGTGTTTATGACCAGGTTTCCGGCATCTACCTTGAAAAAGGACAATATCTTTTATCCTTAAAAAATGCCATTGAGGCTTCTAAAATATTCAAGAAACACAATGATTCGGCTCGATATGGCGATGCTTTAATTAAGATTGCCGACAACTATGAGAGTATGGGCAATTTTGATGACGCAGAGAACTACTATAGACAGTGCATAACCTTATTTGAGAGCACCAATGACATGTATTATAAGTCAATCGCCTACAGAAAACTTGGTATTTTGTTCAGGAACCTAAAGCCAATGCAAAGAGACAGCGCCGAACACTATATTAACCAGGCCGCTCAAATTGCAGTAGCCATCAAAGCCCCCTCATCGGAAGGAATAGCGCTGAATGATTATGGCCATATATTTCTAAAAATTGGTGACAACCAAACGGCTAAAACCTATTTTCTTAGAGCCTTGGAACTATCTCGCTCAATTGGAACAAAAATGGGCGAATCGTCAAACTTAATCGATTTGGGAAAAGTAGATTATGAACTTAATAATTTTGATACCGCATTACAAAATACCCTTCTAGGAATTCAGATAGCTAAGGATGCCGAAATTCTCGACAATGTAAATCGTGGTTATGAAAGTCTTTCAAAAATTTATAAAAGCAGTAACAATCTAGAAAAAGCATTGTATTACCAAGAAGAATTCAAGCAATTAAACGACAGTATCTACAACATCGAAAAGGCAACGAAATTAAATGAGTTGCAGACCATTTATGAAACCGAAAAAAAAGAAGCTTCCCTAGCGCTTCAGGAAGAAGAAATAAATACCTTGAATGAAAAAGCGAAGGTCGACAAATTGACCAAAAGCCTCTATGCAGGCGGCATGTTTTCATTTCTAGCCGTTTCCGGGTTGCTGTTCTTCGGGTTTCGCCAACGCATAAAAAGGAACAAAGTAGCGCGTGAGAAGCAAGAAGAAATCTACAAACAGCAAATTGAACATAAAAAGAAGGAACTGGCCAGCCAAACTTTACATTTGGTACAGAAAAACACCTTCATTCAAGAGTTACAGGAGAACTTGGAAAACTTAAAAAATTCTCCGGAAAAATTCAAAATAGAGTTCAGACGTATCGTTATGCTTTTAAAAAAGCAGAACGCCGAAGACAAAGACTGGGAAGTATTTAAAACTTATTTCGCGGAGGTCCATAATGACTTTGATCAAAAATTAAAGACTGTTTACGCTGATATTACCGAAAAAGAAATTAGGTTGGCGGCCTTTCTCCGCATGAATCTTTCCACCAAAGAAATCGCGGCCATGTTCAATGTAATGCCCGATAGCATTTTAAAATCGAAATACCGATTAAAGAAGAAATTGGCCTTGGACAAGAAAACTGATTTAAACAGTTTTTTAAATACCCTGTAAATCATTTAAGTTTAAGTTTGACATCGTTTATCTTTGTCATGTGGAAACAACTAAAAAAATAATTCTTTTTGACGGGGTCTGCAACCTCTGCAACAGTTCCGTTCAGTTTGTCATCAAGCGTGACAAAAAAGACGTCTTTCGCTATGCAGCTTTACAAAGTGAAGTGGGCCAATCGTTATTGGCTGAGCGAAACATCGATACTTCAGAGGTTGATTCCATTATACTTATCGACCCGGGCGTCGCTTATTATACCAAATCAGATGCGGCCTTGGAAATATGTGGGGAAATCGGAGGGGCTTGGTTGGCACTTACCGTCTTTAAATGGATTCCTGCCAGCATAAGAAATATCGTATACGATTTTGTAGCCAAAAATCGCTATCGGTGGTATGGTAAAAAAGATCAGTGTATGATTCCCACCCCTGAATTAAAGGCTAAATTTCTATAAGTCCACTTATTTCTCGAAAATTTCATCCAAAGCCTGAAAATAGCTTTCGAACTCAGCAAGGTTATTGTGGTTTGCCTGTTCGATGGAAAATGCTTTTTTGAATTTTGCGGCCGATAACCTATAAAGTGTATTCTGATGTTCATAAGGCACCAGATCATCTTCCTTACCATGTATAATATAGGTTGATGAATTTTTGATTAGTTCGATATTTCTATGGTTCTGAAACGGAAACTTTAGCAATAGTTTAGTTGGAAGTAGCGGATATTGCTCATGGGCAACATCTAGAACACTTGTAGGGGTCGATTCCAGAATCAATTTATGAGGTTGTCTGGCAACAGCCAAATGCGTAGCGAAAAATCCGCCTAACGACCGCCCAAAAACAATAATATTCTTTTCCTTAAAGTGACCTTTACAGTAATCGTAAAATAGAACGCCATCAGCAAGCATAAGTGCTTGCCGTCTTTTCCCAATGCTTTTCCCATAACCTCTATAATCCCACACCACAACGTCGTAATTGTATCTGTTCGATAACTCTTGTGCCCATTTGCCCCAGACATCCAAAGCACCGGCATTGCCATGACAGTACAATATAACACCCTTTGGTTTGGGCTGCTTAAAATGTAATCCGTTCAGAACGGCTCCATCTGTAGCGGTCAAAAATAGTTCCTCATAGGAGGTCGTGAATTGATATGCATAATCTTGAGGAAGTCTAACACTTCTAAAAAGCAGTCTTTCTTGAAAAAAATATAACATACCTGTTAAAGCAATTAGTAGCGTTATAAAACCTAAGCGTACAACTTTAAGTTTTTGCATTTTTAGTTTTTTTTCTTCTAAAACTAAGGCTGCTATTCTCAGGGTCGATTGTTTTGGGCAACTTCGCAAATAATATCTCCTCCAAAAACCTGTGAAACTGTGGATAGGTGTGTAAATTGTTATGTCCGCCTCCTATAACAGGATACAATCGGGTAATTTCAGGTTTTATCTTAGATAGTTTTATACTGGTCTTAAAAGGAATAAGTTTATCGTTGGTGCCATGAATAATTTTTATCGGACATTCTACATACTGGATCCATTTATAAGTTTTTATAGGAAAACGAAGTACGAGCGACATCGGCATCATAGGTAAGTAGCGCTTCGCAATATGGCTCACGCTATAATATGGGGCATCTAATATCAACATCCGCGGGTTATTCGTCGATGCCAATTTTGTGGCAAAGCCAGAACCTAACGACCTCCCATACAAAATTATATATTTTTCATCAACCTGCTTTTTTAGTGCGTCATACGCATATTGCAAATCTCTTTTGATACCTTCTTCCGTTCTAACACCTGTACTTTTTCCAAAGCCCCGGTAATCTACCATTACCACATCAAAACCTAAACGGGTAAAATCAATGGCAAATTTCCCCCACCCTTTTAAACTTCGGGAATTACCCTTAAGATAAAAAACGATGCCTTTGGGTTCCCTTACCTTGAAATGGACCCCATTTAAATTGACCCCTTCATCAATTTCTATATTATATTCATCAAAAACTTGGTTGGCATATTTGAACTCGAAATCTTCCGGTAACTTTTCAGGTTTGAAAATAAAACGTTCTTGTAGAAAATATGTGGCGACATTCATTGCCACAAAGAGGAAGAACACCACTAAGAGAACAATACCCCACATATGTTACCTAAAGATACTCTAAAATAGTGAAAAGAATGACCTAGTGAGTTCTATTTCACTTAAAGGCAGATTGTTCGTTGTGGAAAGATGAGTGTTTAAATTGTTATGAGACGTAATAAATCAAGAACCTTTTGATTTAATTTCATCTAAATGGTCATCCCAGTTTTGGACCTTCGGTTTTCCCATTTTACCGACTGATTTGGCCACCATCATTGCCACGGTAGCATCGCCAGTAACGTTTACTACTGTGCGGCACATATCTAAAGGACGGTCTACGGCAAAAATAAGAGCCAACCCTATGGCCAATTTATCAGGGGGGAAACCAATAGCCTCCAAAACGATGACCAGCATGACCATTCCGGCACCGGGAACTGCCGCAGAACCAATTGAGGCGAGTAACGCCGTAAGCACTATAGTCAACTGACTAGATAAGGTAAGTTCGAACCCCAAAGCTTGTGCTATAAATACGGCTGCAACTCCTTGGTAGAGGCTTGTACCATCCATATTTATCGTAGCCCCGACCGGGAGCACAAAACTTGACACTTCCTTGTCTACCCCGATATGCTCTTCGACCCGCTCCATAGTTACTGGGAGTGTTGCCGCACTTGAACTTGTCGAAAAAGCCAGCAATTGCGCCGGACTAATTTTGCTCAGAAAAGTGATAGGATTATATTTGGTAAAAGAGGCGACTACCAAAGAATAGAAAGCAATCATCAAGAACAACCCTAAAACTACTACTCCGGCGTATTTCAAAAGCGCAACTAATAACTCGGGGTCACTAGACGAAGCTACAACACTTGCCAACAGCGCAAATACGGCCACCGGGGCCGACAACATGATCAAATCGACCATCTTGAGCACCACATCGTTGAGGGAGTCAAAAAAATGTTTTAGGGGTTTGGCTCGCTCTTCCCCTATCAAGAGCATAGAAATACCCAAGAAAATGGTGAAGAAAATCACCTGCAGCATCAAGCTATTGTTGCTTAAGGCGAAAATTGCGTTATCGGGCACCATATCCTCCAAAAAATGCAAGGGGCCACTATCCTTTTGTTTCGATGCTTCCTCCAGTTTCGAGGTAACCCCACTATCATTTGAGTAGGTTTCGGTTAGCTTGGCGATGGTTTCTTCAGAAATTCCCTCCCCCGGCTGTAATATATTGACCAAAACAAGACCGATCGTAATTGCTACGATTGTTGTACAGATATAAATGACTATGGTCCGCACCCCAATATTCCTGAATTTGGAAATATCCTTCAAATCAGAGATCCCTTTTACCAAAGAGGCTAAAATAAGGGGAATAGCAATTAATTTGAGTAATTTGACGAAGATGGTTCCCAAGGGTTGAATCCAATCTGAGACGAATTGTTCGCCCCAACTGAGCTGGTTCATGCCGAACCCGAACAAAATACCCAGAATCATTCCAATCAAAATTTTCCAATGCAGCTCCATTTTCTTCATAAATTGTTTTTTTGCGTTATTGGATCAATATACCAAATTACAACCATTACCCTTAAAAAATGCGTTATAACCTAGAACCCCGACCAAGAAGCATAAAATCGGCCAGAACTAGAGCTGTCATCGCCTCTACAATAGGCACAGCTCTTGGAACTACACATGGATCATGTCTCCCTTTACCCTGGGTCATTACCTTATTTCCTTCCTTGTCAATGGTTTCATAAGGTTGAATTACGGTGGCAACAGGCTTGAAGGCTACGTTGAAGTAAATATCCATTCCGTTACTGACTCCTCCTTGAATACCTCCACTATGATTTGTTCTCGTGGTTCCATCGGTGTTAAATTGGTCATTATGTGCACTGCCCTTCATTTTCACGCCTTCAAAGCCACTACCGTACTCAAAACCTTTCACGGCATTGATCGATAACATGGCTTTTCCCAAATCAGCGTGTAGTTTATCAAAAACCGGCTCTCCCAAACCGATGGGTACATTTTTGGCGACACAAGTAATAACACCACCAACGGTATCACCCTCTTTTTTGATAGTTTTAATATACGCTTCCATTTTTTGTGCCATCTCTGCATCTGGACAACGCACAGGATTTGACTCAATTAATGAAAAATCCAATTCTTGATATGATTTTTCCAACCGCAGCTCCCCCACTTGAGAGACAAAAGCATTTATATCTATACCTTGTAAAAATTGTTTTGCAATAGCCCCACCCACTACTCGACTGGCCGTTTCACGTGCAGAACTGCGTCCACCACCGCGATAGTCACGAAAACCATATTTTTTATCATAGACGTAATCGGCATGGGAAGGACGATAAGAGTCTTTAATGTGCGAATAATCTTTTGATTTTTGATTGGTATTATGAATGGCAAAACCAATTGGCGTACCTGTGGTCTTACCTTCAAAGATTCCGGAGTAAAACTCTACGGTATCGGGTTCCTTCCGCTGTGTAACAATGGCCGATTGACCGGGTTTTCTTCGATTTAAATCTATTTGAACCGCTTCAAAATCAAATTCAAGGCCTGCAGGGCAGCCATCTAATACCCCACCGATGGCTTTGCCGTGAGATTCTCCAAAAGTGGTCAATTTAAAAAGGTTTCCAAATGTATTTCCGGCCATGTTCGGTTCTGCTTATTATTAAAGAGCCCAAAGGTAATTTTTAAAATCCCCAAAACCAAAACCCGTAATTTTTAATTATGGTTTCCAACGATATAGACTTAACCCAAATTTAATATCACTTAACATTTTGTTTATTTAAACTTCACACCATTCTTATTATCAATGGTTTAATTTGTAGTAAACAACCCGGTGAAAAAAAGAAAAATAGATATAGCAGTCGTGTCCGATGTTCATCTAGGTACTTTAGGATGCCATGCAGATGAGCTACTTTCCTATTTGAGTAGTATCAATCCGAAGAAGCTCGTACTGAACGGAGATATAGTCGATGTTTGGCAATTCTCGAAACGGTACTTCCCAGCTTCCCATATGAAAGTCTTGCGAAAGATAATCAGCATGGCTTCTAAGGGTACCGAGGTATTTTATATTACCGGTAATCATGACGAATTGCTTCGAAAATTCAGTGGTACTTCTATGGGTAATCTACACGTGGTCGATAAGTTGGTATTATCGCTACATGGAAAAAAGGCTTGGTTCTTTCATGGAGATATTTTTGACTTACCGATCCAAAATGCCAAATGGCTGGCGAAGTTAGGCAGCTATGGGTACCATCTTCTGATTCTGTTGAATAAATGGACCAACTGGATGCTTTTAAAACTAGGAAAAGAGCGCTATTCCCTATCTCGAAAAATAGAAACCAGTGGTCAGCGTGCTGAAAAATATGCAATTGATTTTGAGGAATCAGGGGTTCGTATGGCGATTGAACATGGGTATGATTACGTGGTTTGTGGACACATACACCGGCCCAAAAAGGAGATTCACACCATGAAAAAAGGAAGTTGCACTTATTTAAATTCCGGCGATTGGCTAGAGAGCTTGACCGCTTTGGAATATTCCTTTAAACGCTGGAAAATCTACCGGTACAACCAAGACAAGCTTCTACCTTTTTTTGTAGACGAAGAGCTAAAGGAAATGGACATCAATGAGTTGATTGCCTCGATATCTTCCCCACTGGAGAAAAAAAGCAGGGACAAGGAGTCAATCGATTAATGCATTTTTTAAAACCGTTATCGGATGCAAAGCTTTTCTTTTGGTACCGTCATAAATTTGATGTCTACAACTCGTTCCGTTCGCAGCAATGATAATATCATCTAAAGATTTTCGTATTGCGGGAAATAATTTGAGCTCTCCAACTTGCATACTCACCTCGTAATGTTCCTTTTCATAACCAAAGGAACCTGCCATTCCGCAACATCCTGAAGCTATAATCGTAACCGAATAATTCTCGGGAAGATTCAATACATCAAAAGTTACTTTTTGGTTGCTCAATGCCTTTTGATGACAATGATTGTGTATTTTAACCTGACGGGCTTCTTTGGTAAAAGACGCTGCGGTTATTTCCCCTTTTTGTATTTCGATAGCAAGAAACTCTTCAATTAAGAACGCGTTCAAGGCAATGGCATTCGTGGCGTCTGTATCGTCGGAAAGTCTTTTATATTCATCCCTGAAAGTCAAAATAGCCGAAGGCTCCAAACCAACGACCGGTACTTTTCTATCAGCAAACTTTTTTAATTCCCTTATGTTTTCCAACGCCAATTTCTTGGCTTGTTTTAAAAATCCTTTTGAGAGGTAAGTACGGCCACTTTCCGCATAAAAAAGCTCTACTTCGTATCCCAATTTCGTCAGTACTTCAATCGCATCTTTCCCTAATTCAATATCAAGATAGTTGGTGAATTCATCAATATAAAGAACAACTTTTCTTTTTTCACTAACATTTTTATTTTTAAATGATTGTAAGTAATCATTGAAATTAAAACTTGAAACTTTTGGGAGGCTTCGTTCAGGTGCTACCCCTGCTGATTTCTTCAGCAATCCGCCCAAAACGGACGAATCGTAAATTGCATTTGTGACACCTGCCATTTTACTCCCTAAACGATTGAGCTTTGTGTTATGGGCAAACAATTTATTTCGCAATGGGTAACCATTGGTCTCTTGATACTGATATAGAAATTCAGCCTTTAATGTAGCTACGTCTACATTACTTGGACATTCGGAAGCACAGGCCTTACAACTCAAGCAAAGATCGAATACCTCTTTCAATTCTTTATGATCAAACTTGTTCGGCTTATCAGATTGGGTCAAAAATTCACGTAGTGCATTGGCTCTTCCACGTGTGGTATGCTGTTCGTTTCTAGTAGCATGAAAGCTCGGACACATGGCCCCACTCGTTTTTTCGGTTTTTCGACAATCACCACTACCATTACATTTCTCGGCAGACTTCAAAATACCCTCGCTATCAGAAAAATTCAGTAAAGTCGTAATTTCAGGTTCTTCACGGTCAACCTCATATCGAAGCGACTCATCCATAGGGAATGCGTCTACGATCTTTCCAGGATTAAAAATATTGTTCGGGTCGAAATACGATTTTATCCGTCGCAATAATTCATAGTTCTGGTCACCTATCATCAAAGGAATAAACTCGGCGCGTACGATACCATCCCCATGTTCCCCGCTAAAGGAACCTCTATATTTTTTGGTCAACTTTGCTACATCGGTAGTAATATCCCTAAAAAGGGAAACATCCTCAGCTTTTTTTAAATTAAGAATGGGTCGTAAATGTAACTCCCCGGCCCCGGCATGTGCATAGTAAACGGCGTTTTGGTCATAGCCCTTCATAATCGCACTGAACTCTTCTATAAATGGTTTCAAATCTTCAAGGGCGACGGCGGTATCTTCGATACAAGCCACTGCCTTACGGTCACCTACCATATTACCTAAAAGCCCAAGCCCGGCCTTTCTCAGCTCTATCGCTTGATTTACCTCACCACCCTTCAGAACAGGGTGAGCATAGCTCAACCCTGATTTTCGAATAGTGACTTCCAATTCACCCAATTGTCTTTGCAAATCGGCTTCAGTATCTGCCTTGACCTCTAACAATAACAACGCAGCGGGATCACCATCTACAAAAAACCGGTTCTTTAACTGTTCCCTGTTATTTTTTGTGCAATCGAGGATGACTCGATCCATCATCTCGCAGGTATGAAGATTATGTCGCATGACGGGGATTACATCGACCAAACAATCTTCCAACGTTTTATAATGGGTAACCACCATTGCTGAAAGCTTGGGTGGAACTTCTGTCAACTGCAAAGTGATTTCGGTGGTAAAAGCAAGTGTGCCCTCGCTTCCAGCCAAAAGTTTGCAGAAATTAAAATCTTCTTGAACCTCCCCGAAAATGCGATTATTTAAAAGTTCATCAACCGCATAGCCTGTATTTCTGCGATGAATCTCAGGTTTAGGAAATTCACTTAAAATTCCTTTTTTTATCTCATTGTTACTTAACTCTTTACCTATATTGTTATAAATTGATGATTCAAATGAATCCAAGGAAGATTTCATTTTAAATTCGTCAGGGGATACCGCTTTGAACTCAGCCTCACTTCCATCAGAAAGTATGGTTTTCAAAGAAACAACTTTGTCTCTTGTTACGCCATACTGAATCGAAGTGGTCCCTGAAGAATTATTCCCAACCATGCCCCCTATCATGCAGCGGTTCGAAGTTGATGTATTGGGCCCAAAAAAGAGTCCGTAGGGTTCCAAGTACAAATTCAATTCATCCCTGATTACCCCGGGTTGAACAGTTACCTGTCTGCGTTCTTCATCAAAACCCAGAACTTTAGTAAAATGACGTGAAACATCTACAATAATTCCATCTCCTACGCATTGTCCTGCCAATGAGGTACCTGCCGTTCTCGGAACAAGACCTATTTTATGCTCAGTGGCAAATTCGATTAACAACTTAATATCTGCATTACTCCTCGGAAACGCAACAGCTGTTGGCATTTTGCGATAAACGGATGCATCCGTAGCATAAAGTGTAGTGGTCAGGGCATCGGTTTGCAGTTCTCCCTCAAACCTTTCAGCCAAACGATTTAGTAAATTTTTAAGCAAGTCGAAACAATTTTGACGGCTAAATTAAGTTTTTATTGTTTTATCAAGGTGCCTTAGTGTACCATTTTTTTAATTTGAAAATAGAAATACAACACTTATGAAAATTTTTAAACTGTTTGCTTTTGCTCTTTGCCTTATTTCGATTTCTGCCAGTGCGCAAGAAATATCAGATCATGCCCTAGGTCTCCGGTTGGGTGACAGTGATGGCTTTGGAGCCGAAATTTCGTATCAAAAATCATTGAGCAGATATACCCGTTTAGAGTTTGACTTAGGCTGGAGAGACAGTCGGAATTACGACGCTTTCAAACTAGCGGCCTTACATCAATGGGTACACAACATCGACCAAGGCTTTAACTGGTATTACGGAGCTGGGGGCGGTCTGGGCAGCGTTGATTTTGCGCAGCGACCCAATGACACTCCCGATGGAGGTTTATTCATATTTGCTGCCGGGGATATTGGTATTGAATACAACTTCGATTTCCCCCTATTACTCTCCTTAGACTTTAGACCAGAAATTGGAGTTTTAGGTTATGATGGGTTTTCAGATAGTTTCGATTTTGATATTGCACTAGGTATACGATACCAATTTTAGAAAATCAAGAAGTACAATTTTTACTAAAAGTCCGCTACATGTAAATGTTAAGGGCTTTTTTTATGTGCCTTTATATAACTACATTTGCAGATCTAAAAAAAATAATTTGATGAAAAAAGTTTTTATTTCCTTTTGTGCATTAATAGCCATAGTTAGCTGTAGTGATAAAAAAGATGGGTTCACCATAGCAGGAACTTTGACCGGCGATCTTGAAAACGACACCAAAGTCTTCCTTCGAAAAATGGGAGAGGAAAGACAATTGGTCGATGTTGACACAGCTTTGGTACAAAACGGGAAATTCACTTTTACCGGAGAGGCAGGAGCTCCTGAACTACAGTATGTTTTTGTAGACAAGCTGCCAGGCAACATGGTGGTTATAATCGAAGATGGGGAAATTCAGCTTAGTGCCCAAAAAGACAGTTTAGGTCTTGCAAAACTTGAGGGAACCCCACAAAACGAACTTTTTTCAGATTACATGGAAGAATCTTTGGCGATCTCACAGCGAGCTCAAAGTGTTCAAGGCGACCTTCAGAGCGCTGCTATGAAAAAGGACACGGTACTGATAAATTCTTTACGGGACGAGATGATGGAGCTTCAAGAGGAATACAAGAATTTTGAACTGGATTATATCAAGGACAACCCAACCGGATTGATCTCAGTTTTATTGATTGATCGGGCCATGGCTTCAAGAATGGTAGCTACGGAAAAAATACAAGAACTTTATGATGGGCTTTCCCCGGAGATTAAGGAAACCACCATTGCCAAAGACATATTTAAGAATCTGGAAGCTTTAAAGGCGAAAGATGAAAATGCAAAAAACACGGCGGTCGGTGCCAAAGCCCCTAATTTCTCAGCCCCCACCCCAAGTGGAGAAGAATTGGCCCTAAATGATGCATTGGGCAAGATAACCTTGGTCGATTTCTGGGCTGCATGGTGCAAACCGTGCCGGGCAGAAAACCCAAACATTGTAAAGGTTTACAAAAAATATCATGAAAAAGGGCTGAACATTATTGGGGTTTCTTTGGATAAAAAAGCCGAAGATTGGAAAAAGGCCATTGAAGATGACGGTTTAACATGGAACCATGTTTCCAATATTGCCTATTTTGACGACGCCATAGCTAAATTATATAATGTAGATGCGATACCAGCTGCTTTTCTATTGGACGAAAACGGTGTTATAGTTGCCAAAAACCTTCGGGGACCGGCCTTAGAGCAAAAAGTTGCCGAGCTGCTACAATAAATACCTTTGTAGAAAAATTGTAACGAAAAGGCCCCAGAAATCTGTACAGATTTCTGGGGCCTTTTTTTGTTATTTGAGGTGATTAGAACTTGTTCTGAATATCGACAAAATTACCTGAAACCTCTGCGCCATCAGCTTTGTTCACCTCTCCAAATATATTCACAACTGAAGCATCACCGATAAATTCGATTGTTGCCCCTTCCTCTAAAGTTAAATCACCATAAAGTGACAAATTGCCTTCTACACGAAAGGTAGCGTCTTTGCCAACAACGATACTCTTCCTTTTATTGTTCCGGCCGACTACAAGCGTTCCGTTCATTTCGAACAAGCCATTATCGCCGATTTCGACATTGTTACTAACCGTCCATGATCCACACAACAATAGAGAACCATCATCTTCTATTTTACTGAATCTTTTGGCACCTCTATATTCTTTTGTTTCCCCTTCATCCACCTTTAAACTTGAGCTTCCAGAGTAAATTGACAATGAAGCACATCTATTGGCCAAGCTTTCGTCTGGTCTATTCAATTTAACAATTTGCAGACCACTTTTACCCGAAGCGGCAAAAATATAATCACCTTTTGATTCCACATAATTGATAGACCCTTCCAATTCGATAATTCCGACCAAATCAGTATTATCTCCCTGATCTTCAGATAAGCAAAGACCTGCACCACCATTGGCCATAAGCAACACATCTTCATTGGTAACCACGGCATTGGTAACAATATCACCGCTATCTACTCCATCGGGATTAATTAATATGGGCACATATTCGATTAAGGAACCTGTGGAAACATTATAAATTCCAGCACCTTTTGAACCTTCGGAAACAACAATGTTATCTCCTGAAAATGCCAATGTTCGTTTGGTATTATCACCAAAATCAGAGTCTATCGCAATTTCTTTAATAGTTTGAAAACCATCATTTAATATACTAACCCCTTTACTGGCATCCAATACGGCTATAGTTCCATTATTGATGGCTACTGCACGTAAATCGGAAAAAGGAACCTCACTTTGTATCTCAATATTATTTTTGGAATATGAGGTTAAGTAACCTTCTTTTCCACTAGTTACTACTACAGTATTGGAAGTTGTTTCTACATCCGTAGCGTTATATCCTTCTTGAAAACCATAGGTTATACCTGCATCGATATCCAATCGACCATTTGAAGCAACAATACGCGCAACAAAAGAGTTTGAGGTGGCCGTAACCGATTTTTCGGCATCTACCCCACCAACGGCATAAACATAACCGTTTTCATATTTGATCGCGTTTATATCGGCATTACGATAGTGCAAACGCGAAGTAACTCTTGGGTTATTGGGATCACTGACGTTGATAATATCTATACCCCCGGCATAACCATCTTCAACGGTATTATAAGAGACATAGGCATAATCGCCATCAACATGAACATGTGACGCCGTAAGGTTCGTGGCTCCTGAATAAGAAGGAGGGTCAACTTGCGCGACAAGAGTCAATGGGTAATCACCCGCCTGCTCTTCATCCGTTGTTTTACCTGCTTTTCCTGTAGTGGATTTATCATCTTCAAAAATATCGAGAACACCTGCATTGTCGTAGACAATACTATTTAGAAGCACTTGTTCGTTGCTCTCTATTTGAACATCATCCTGTGGATCACTAAAAACTGTTGTTTCGTCACTACATGACGCTACAAGTCCTAAAATAGCCGAAGCTATAAAAACTCTTTTTTTCATAATAAGTAGGTTTACTAGTTAGATTTGGGTTCTAACGTAACGGCAAAATTAGGAACAACGTATATATTAAACCTATTTTCTTCGATAAAACACAGGTAAATTGGTGTGTCTGAACGATATCTCGTTAAAGCGATATTAAAGTCCGCTGTATTGAACGCTAAATTTTCCCCATTTTTTCCATAACAATCAAAATGAAAATGGGGATAGCCAAAAGAACGACCATCAAAGTTTCCGTTAACAGTAAATCTGGTTTAAAAAGCAGGGTAACCAAATAGCCCCCAATAGCACCGCCGAAGTGAGCCGTATGCCCAATATTACCCATTCTACTTTTCATTCCGTAGATAGAATACATTAAATACCCGATGCCTACAATATATGCGGGAATGGGAATGGGAATAAAAAAGAGCATGAGATCCATACCAGGTTGTAATAGAATGGCCGCATATAAAATACCAGTAACCGCACCGCTGGCACCTACCGCGCTATAATACGGTTCATTCTTATGAAAGAAAAGGGCCAAAAGACTTCCTGCCAATAAACTGACAAAATATATAGCTATAAATTTTCCGGGCCCGAACCAACTAATAACCACATCGGCAAAAAAATAAAGCGTAAACATGTTAAAGAACAAATGAGCTACATCAACATGTAGAAATCCGGAAGTAAGCATGCGCTCTTTTTGTCCGGCATTTATGGGACTGATACCAAACTTATAACGTTCAAAAAAGGTGGGGTCGTTGAAACCTTTCAGGGAAACGAGCACATTGGCTACGATAATGGCAATCGTGGCCATATGAAGATTAAACATAGTAAAAGAAGTTATATTATTTTTGGTACCAAATATAGCTATATTTGCCCAGTATAAATGATTACATGCAGCTACTCGTTTTTATCTTGGTTTATCCGCTCTTATGGCTCATTTCGATACTACCCCATCGTATGTTCTACGGCTTTTCAGATTTTGTTTTCTTCATGGTCTATCATGTTGTAGGTTATCGAAAAGAAGTAGTACAGGCCAATTTGGTGTTGGTTTTTCCTGAAAAATCACTAGATGAAATAAAGGAAATCCAAAAAAAGTTTTACAAACATATGTGCGATATGTTTTTGGAAATGGTAAAAACTATGAATCTGTCAAAAGCAGAAGTAAAAAAAAGATACCATTTAACAAACTTGGAAGAATTTCAAGAAATCGAGAAAGAAAAAACAGTTCTTGTCGTTTGTGCCCATTATGCAAATTGGGAGTGGAACGTCAGCATTAACAACTATGTTGATACCAAAGGCTATGCCGTATACCAAAAGATAGGCAACAAATACTTCGATGCCTTTATCAAAAAGGTCAGGGCCCGTTGGAATACCACGTTGATTACCACCTCAGAAACCCCTAAAACGGTAATAAGGAATAAAAAAAACGGAATCAAGTCGGGTTACGGAATGGTAAGCGACCAATCACCACAGGTAAGCCGTGCTCAATATTGGAGTGAATTTATGGGGGTTACCGTTCCAATTTATAATGGTGCGGAATCCCTTGCCCGTAAATTGAATTTGGCCGTGGTATTCTTAAAAGTCTCAAAAGTGAAGCGAGGTTATTATCAAGCAACATTTATTCCAATTACCCTCGAGGGAAAAAATACTGAGAAAAATGAAATTACCGACCGATTTCTTCGCTTGACCGAGCAACAGATTCGGGAAAGACCGGAGCATTACCTATGGACGCATAGGCGGTGGAAACACAGGGATAAAGTTCCTGAAAAGTTTAAATCACCGAAGTAATCCCATGGTTTCAGTTCAAGCTCGAACTGGCCATTTTTCTCCGGATTTAAAAAAAAAGCTATATTGTCACCTATTTTATGGAAATTCTCGAAACAATTTACCAAGAAGTAATCGGGTTTTTAGGAATTTCCCAGGCATGGGAAATTTTAAGGACCGGAAACTTTGCTGCATTAAGAACCTATGAGGGGTTCACAGCATTTATATTCCCTATTATTCCTTTCTTGGTGCTATTAGAGTTGACACTAGGTCTAATTTACAAAAAACCCCACTCCAAAGTATATAAGGTCAATTTCCTTATTTATATATTTAATCGGGTTGTTGGCCGTTTCATTGCCATTGCCATGGTTACTTGGATTATTGGTTTCTTTCAACCACTGGCACCTTTTCAGACCAGTTTTACCTGGTATTGGTTTATATATGGCTATATCGTATGGGAGTTTGGTCATTTTTTATATCATTACTGGGGCCACAAGGTTCGCTTGTTTTGGTGTCTGCATTCTACACATCATGCGCCCGAAGAAATGAACCTATCGGTAACCTATGCCCACTTTTTTCTTGAGGCCCCCTATGCAGATACCATCAGAACCACAGTTTGCATATTGGCAGGCATTGAACCTACCATGCTCTTTGTTATCATGTTCATTGATGGAACCTACGGTGCTTTTATTCACGTGGGCGAAAACTTAATGAAAAATGGTCGGTTCGGATTTTTAGAAAAGTATATACTTACACCTTCACACCATAGGGTGCACCATGCCAAAAATCCACTTTACATGGACACCAATTTCTGTAACCTATTAAATATATGGGATCGGGTTTTTCGAACCTATCAAGAAGAACAAGAAGATGTAAAAATCGAATATGGCATTACACGCGAAATGAATTCGGGAAATTTTATGGATGTCTATTTTGGTGAAATAGTAGCACTAGCCAAAGATGTATGGCATGCCCCAGGAATCAAAAACAAATTACTTTACCTTGTAATGCCCCCAGGTTGGCACCATACTGGTGACCATAAAACTGCTAAAGTCGTACGGACCGACTATTTCAATTCCCAAAAAGTCAAAGTCAAGGTGTAAAAACCAAAGTAGCCATTACGATACAGTGATCGCTGGCATAATTCTCACACAGTACCTTATATTCCAACATTTTCCAATGTTTTGGCTGGTTGTATAGAATATAATCAATTTTTTTATGGGGTCCTGTTGAAGGGTATGTTCCTTGTTGCGCTTCCGAAATGGTCGATTTAGTAAAAGCTTTTGTAATAATGTTGATGGTTTCGCTTTCAGGAGTAGCATTCAAATCTCCTAAAAGCAATGTGGGGTATTTTGATTCTCCCAACTGTTTTACCAGAGCATTGGCCTGCATCATTCTATCTTTCTCATCTTTTTGGTGATCTAAGTGAGTACCCACAAACTGAATGATATTACCATTTTTTGTTTTGACCCGCACTACGGCAGCTGCCCTTGGTTCTGAATTCGGTAAATGCGGAAGGGCAATATTCTCTGTACTGATAAAGCTATATTTCGAGAGCACTCCTTCTCCATATTCCCCACCATCATAATACATGGCCCTAGCGAATAAAGAAGCCATTTGTGTACGATATCCCAATTCAGTAGGCAAATCATAGTTTTTGGCCCTATTTGTTTTAAAATCCACCTCTTGAAGTGCGACAAGATCAGGGGAATACGAATTTATAACTCCGGCAATCGTATCCAAATTAAAATCGTTCTTCACGGTAGCCCCGTGAAGAATATTAAAACTCATTACCCTTAAAGTGTCCGATTGAGCCTGACTTACCTTCATGGTCAGGCCAATAAAAAGAACGATCAATAGTTTTCTCATTTTCCAATACTAAATTTATAGGCCAGCAACAGTCTTTATTTCTTCAATAATCCTATCTGCCAAGTTATCGGCTTCCGATTGACTCTTTGCTTCTGTATAAATTCTAATAATGGGCTCCGTATTTGATTTTCTCAAATGCACCCAATTCTCAGGAAAGTCAATTTTAACACCATCGATGGTAGTGATATCCTCATTTTTATACTTTTCGGCCATAGCCTTCAAAATACCATCTACATCTAAACCAGGTGTTAGTTGGATCTTCTTTTTACTCATAAAGTAACTGGGGTAACTATCGCGTAAATCCCTAACCGTGCCTCCGCGTTCGGCCATTAACATAAGGAATAAAGCAGTGCCGACCAGCGAATCGCGCCCATAATGACTTTCAGGGTAGATAATACCTCCATTACCTTCACCGCCAATAATAGCCCGATTTTCTTTCATTTTAGTGACTACGTTCACCTCTCCTACCGCAGAAGCTTCATAAGTTCCCCCATGTTTTTCGGTAATGTCTCGTAAAGCTCTTGACGATGATAGGTTCGAGACCGTATTTCCTTTTGTTTTTCCTAATACATAATCGGCACAAGCCACCAAGGTATATTCTTCCCCGAACATTTCGCCATCGTTCGTAATAAAAGCCAAACGGTCGACATCGGGGTCGACAACAATTCCGAAATCAGCTTTTTCTTTAATGACCAAGTCACAAATATCCCCTAAATGTTCTTTTAAAGGTTCGGGGTTGTGTGGAAAATGTCCGGTCGGGTCACAATACAATTTTACCACTTCTACATCCAAAGCCTCCAATAACTTCGGAATTGCAATTCCCCCGGTTGAATTCACGGCATCCACAACAACCTTGAACTTGGCTTTTTTAATCGTTTCGGCATCTACCAAAGAAAGGTTTAAAACTTCATCAATATGTATGTCGATGTAGGCATCGTTCTTTGTTGTTGAACCCAAATCATCCACTTCCGCAAAATCAAACGCCTCCTTTTCGGCTATTTCGAGAATTGCGGCTCCTTGGGAAGCATCTAAAAACTCTCCTTTTTCGTTTAAAAGCTTTAAGGCATTCCATTGCTTTGGGTTATGGCTCGCCGTCAATATTATACCCCCATCTGCATTTTCCAAGGGCACTGCAATCTCTACTGTGGGCGTTGTCGATAAATCTAAATCGACTACTTCAATACCGAGACCGACTAAGGTTGAAACCACCAAATTCTGAATCATTTCCCCCGAAAGTCGTGCATCACGACCGACAACCACTTTTAATTTTTCTTTATTCGAATAATTTTTCAGCCAACTGCCGTAGGCGGCCGCAAATTTAACGGTGTCTATTGGTGTAAGGTTGTCGTTGGTTTTCCCTCCAATTGTTCCGCGTATACCTGATATCGATTTTATAAGTGTCATGTATTTGAAAAGTTTTTGCAAATATACAGGTCTAAGGTTAACCTTAAGTTACTTATTAGTAATTTCGAAATTTAAATTTTCATTTTTTATGAACTATTTGGCGCATATTTTTTTATCATTTGACCATGCCGAAGTAACAATTGGAAATTTTATTGCCGATAGTATACGTGGTAAAAAGTATAAGCACTTGCCTATACCGGTTCAAAAAGGAATTATATTACATCGTGCAATAGATACATTTACCGATGCCCACCCTACGGTACGCAAAAGCACCAAACGACTTCACAAAAATTACAGTCATTATAGCGGAGTCATAGTTGATATTTTTTATGATCATTTTCTCGCTAAGAATTGGGCCAATTATTCGGCGGTGCCCTTGCCTATTTTTGTGGATAATTTTTATGATTTACTGGAAGACAATTTAGCTATACTTCCCCTAAACGTACAACGAATGATGCCTTATATGATTACCGACAATTGGATTTTAAGTTATGCAAAGTTGGAAGGAATAGCCCGCGTTTTGGAAGGCATGAACAGAAGAACCAAAAATCGGTCAAAAATGAATTTTGCCATAGTTGATCTTGAGGAGCATTATGATAAATTTGAATCGGAATTTACCTCCTTTTTTGAAGAACTAACCGTTTTTTCCAAACAAAAGTATATCTCACTATGCGAATAACCATTCTAATTTTTCTATTCATTCTATTTGTAAACTGTAAAACAAAACCTGCAGCACCAACGGGATTGGTAACCGAAAAAGCCATGGTCGTTTCGGCCCGTGAGGAAGCCTCAAGAATCGGAACGGAAATCTTAAAAAAAGGAGGCAATGCTTTTGACGCCATGGTGGCTACCGAAATGGCCCTTGCGGTTGCCTACCCTTTTGCAGGGAATCTGGGTGGTGGCGGATTCATGGTGTACAGAAAATCGAATGGGGAAGTCGGCAGTTTAGATTATCGGGAAAAAGCTCCTTTGTCGGCGCATAGAGACATGTATCTCGACTCGTTAGGGAATGTAATCCCCGGTATGAGTACAAAAGGGGCTACTGCTGTCGGAGTTCCGGGAACTGTGGCTGGAGTTTATGAAGTACATAAAAAATTTGGAAGTTTACCCTTCAGTGACCTATTGGCCCCTGTGATACAATTAGCGGAAAAAGGGGTAGTTGTTACCCAAAAGCAAGCTGCACGCTTGGAAAGTTATCGAGAGGTTATGTTAGAGGTAAACGGTGACAGTCTTGCATTTCCGATTGCTTGTCAGGCCGGTGACACCATTAAATATGAAGTCTTGGCCAATACTTTGAAGCGTATTGCCGAGAAGGGGCGTGATGGATTTTACAAAGGTAAAACAGCAAAAAAACTTGCCGCATTTGTTCAAAAAAAAGGCGGCTATATTACAGAAAAAGACCTTGAAAGCTATGAGGCCAAATGGAGGGACCCGATTGTTTTCAATTATAAAGATTTAAAATTGATCTCCATGAGTCCGCCGAGTAGCGGAGGTTTTACAATCAACCAAATTCTAAAAATGATCGAACCGTTTGATATTTCGGAATTCGAACATAATTCTACCAAGGCCATACAGTTGTTCACGGAAGCTTCAAGAAGGGCCTATGCCGATCGCAACTATTTTTTGGGAGATCCTGATTTTGTAACTATTCCATTGAAAGAATTGTTGAGCGAAAACTATTTAAAAGAACGTATGCAGAATTTTTCATTTGACCAAGCAACGGCATCCTCGGCAGTGGCACATGGTCAAGTAGAAGTATTGGAAAGTATGGAGACTACCCACTACTCCATTATTGATGCTAGCGGAAATGCGGTTTCGGCCACTACTACCATAAATGGGGGTTATGGCTCTAAGCTATATTCCAATGAACTTGGTTTTTTTCTTAACAATGAAATGGATGACTTTAGTGCAAAATCGGGTGTACCCAATATGTTCGGACTGGTCGGTGCAGAGGCGAATAGCATTGCTCCCGAAAAACGTATGTTGAGCAGTATGACCCCAACCATTGTAGAAAAAGAAGGAAAACTTTGGCTTGTTGTGGGTACTCCGGGAGGTTCAACGATCATTACCGCGGTTGCTCAGACCATACTCAATGCTTATGAGTTCAATATGAGTATGCAAGATGCCGTAAACGCACCACGTTTTCATCATCAATGGCTCCCTGATGTGGTCATCTTCGAGCCCAAAGGATTTTCGCCAACTCTAATTCAGGAGCTTAAGGATAAAAATTATATCATTAACGAAAATCGCACCCCAATTATAGGCAAGGTAGACGCTATTCGCGTACTACCCGATGGTCGTCTTGAAGGCGGAGCCGACCATCGCGGTGACGATACGGCAGTCGGTTATTAAAGGTTTGGGTAACGACAAAAAGGAGAAATACAAAAACCTCACGGTAGTATGTAGTACTCAGGCAAATCATAGTCTAATTTAAAAAAGTCATTATGACCATTGAAATACTTCAAAAATCGAGCTTAACCCCATCCATTGCACAACAGATTAGGTCTCTTTTCAACCAACTCAATTCTGAAATAAGTCAGTTGATTATCGATAAGGTGCTGGTGCCGGACAATACTATCGTTTTTGCTGTTTGTAGGGAAGGTGATGAACTCATCGGAATGGCTGCAATGGCTACTTACAAAGTGATTTCAGGACACAAAGGAATGGTTGAGGATGTTATTGTCTCAGCCAATCATCGCGGCAAGGGAATAGGAAAAAAACTGATGCTAAAATTATTGGAAGAAGGAAAAAAACAACAACTGAATGAAATACTCTTATTTTCGGGCCATCATCGACTTCCTGCTATTACTCTTTATAAAAGTCTAGGTTTTCAACTGAAAAACAGCGGACTTTATACTTTAAAAGTAGGGTAATCAGCCCTAATTAGGTTTTAATTGGCTTTTTAACTCTTCCATAGATTCCTGTAGCTGCCGTAATAATCCCTTTTCGGTAGTTGCATCTACTCCAAAAGTAATTTTACTACTAACCTGCCAAATTTCCTGAATCTGAAACGGTTTAATTTCATAAGGAGGATAGGTCTCGTTCAAGGAAATTAATGTTACATTATTAGAATTCGGGCGTCTTTCGATTTTTTTGACCAAAACGGCATCTTGAAGCACCACCACATACATCTTGTTCGGGTTGACCTCGTCAATATTTTCCACGGCCTTGGCCAAGACCCATTCCCCCGGTTTTAAATTGGGCAACATGCTATCCCCTTCAACTTGAAAGCCGCGATATGTGGCATTACGGAATTCCGGTATTGGGAAATCAAAGGCCGGCAATTGTTGATACCAACTAGTATCTTGAATATTCTGCGGATAACCCGCCGCTGCTTTTGCGTTTACCAACACCATATTATCCCTTTCTTGGGAATCGACCGTAACCACTTTAGGAATTACACTGACTCTTGATGTTTCCAAATACTGTTGCTCGCTTTCCCCAAATAACCATAGCGGATTAATCTTAAACTGTTTCAATAGTTCCGTTACGACCTTTCCCGACAATTTGGTACGACCACGTTCAATATCGGCAGTCGTGCTGGAAATACCCAACAATTTGGCAAATTCGGCCTGTGTATATCCCAGATCACGACGTATATCTATAAACCGCTTAAGTGTAAGTTCATTTTCCATATCCAAATATACACATTCTGGAATATATCCAAAATTTTATTGGAATATTTCCATAATTAGGAATATTTCCATATTTTTGGATTATATACAAATTATATGTCCTTTGAACGTATTCGTGAAAAACTAAACATCTTGGCCGATGCCGCCAAATATGACGTTTCCTGTGCTAGTAGCGGTAGAAACCGTAAGAACACCAACAAGGGCCTTGGCAACAGCAGCGCCATGGGCATTTGTCACAGTTATACGGAAGACGGGCGTTGTGTATCGTTGCTAAAAATACTATTGACCAATCATTGTATTTTCGATTGTGCCTACTGCGTAACGCGGAAGAGCAATGATATTAAGCGGGCTGCTTTTAAAATTCAAGAGGTGGTTGACCTTACTATTAATTTTTATAGGAGAAACTATATCGAAGGTCTTTTTTTAAGTTCCGGAATCTTCAAAAATGCTGATTATACCATGGAGCGTTTGATTGCCGTAGCCAAAAAACTTCGGTTAGAAGAAAATTTCAACGGATATATCCATTTGAAATCCATTCCGGATGCTTCTGATGAACTCATGTATGAAGCCGGACTTTATGCGGACCGACTTTCCGTAAACATAGAAATTCCGACCATTTCAGGTTTGAAGCTTTTAGCTCCAGATAAAAAACATGAAGATTTTACCAAGCCCATGCGAAAGGTAAGTAGTGAGATTATAAAGTACCATGATGAACGCAAGATTATAAAAACTACCCCCAAATATGCTCCGGCAGGTCAAAGTACCCAAATGATTGTAGGGGCCACAGGTGAATCGGACCGTGACATTATGTACACCGCCAATCACTATTATGGTGCTTATCAAATGAAAAGGGTGTATTATTCTGGTTACGTACCAGTGGCTAACGATACCCGCCTGCCCTCTATGGGATCTCAAGTGCCTGTATTGCGTGAGAATAGATTGTATCAGACGGACTGGTTGATGCGCTTTTACGGATTCAAAGTAGAAGAACTATTAAATAGTGAGCATCCAAACTTGGATAGGGATATCGATCCAAAACTGGGTTGGGCCCTTCGAAACCTACATCTTTTTCCTGTTGACATTAATCGCGCCGACAGATCAATGTTGGCCCGTATACCGGGTGTGGGCATGCAATCGGTCTCAAAAATCTTGAGCGCAAGGCAATTTCGAAAGTTGAACTGGGAACATTTAAAAAAAATAGGTATTGCCATCAATCGCTCTCGATACTTTATTGTCTGTGACTCAAGACAATGGGAGTACAGGGATTTACCAGCAGAAAAAATTAAAGGAATGATTTTACAACACTCCAAAAGCAAATATAAAGACCTTATTGGTTCACAACTTAAACTTTTCAATTCATGACACATTACAACACAATCGGAAATGATATAGATGTTTTGCTAAAAGGCAGCGGCTCGCTATTCGGAAAATCTAAAATACTGACTTATGACGGTAGTTTCAATGGATTTTTAACGGCCGTCTTTAACGTTTATGAGGAAAAAATAACGGTAGCCGGTATACAACGCGAAGGAGAAATTCAAAACGCCCTTTTTGCCGATAACGAGAAGGTTTACACGAATAACAATAAAGCCAAACGGGTCTGGAAGGGAATTCAGGCAAAAAATCAACAAGCCCTTAAGAATATTTATTTCGCTTTTTTAAGTGAGAAAAAAGGCATTGAGCTAATGCTGCTACATTATATTCAAAAAATGTTTGTCAATAAGAATACCTTGCATATGGACTTCTCGGATGCGACGGTACTTAAGATTTCGCAATTGGCCAAAAGCGTAGGGCGTGAAAAACATCGTATGGAGGCTTTCGTTCGCTTTCAATTGACCAAAGATGGTATTTATTTTGCCAATATCGAGCCTGATTTCAACGTATTACCATTGATAAGTAAACATTTTCGAAGTCGATACGCTGATCAACAATGGATTATTTATGACATAAAACGCAAATATGGCTTATATTACAATGGAATATCCATGGAACTTATTTCGCTTGATGTCGCCGAGATATACACCAATAGCATTCGAAAAAGTGATCGTTTCTTAGAAGACGAGTACGACTATCAAACCCTCTGGAACAATTACTTTAAAAGCACTAATATCAAAAGTCGTATCAACAAAAAACTGCATACACAGCACGTACCAAAACGGTATTGGAAATATTTAAGCGAAAAGAAGGCGATTTGATTATTTTCAACCTCTTTCTTTGTTGTATTTTGTTATGGATACTACGTATAATGAAAGATTAATCATTTTGATTTGTCGCCAACGAAGTGATCACTCTGATTTTTAAATAGTATATTAAAAGTCGTAAGGCTTCCGTAGATCCGGGTTATATACTGCTGAAGATCAACTTTTTCTTGATCATCCAGATTTTTGCTGGCATTGATTTTTTGTTCCATAACGCGAATACGATCACGAACCATTACTATTTTATGAAAAAAAGTATCTATGGGTATAGACTTGTTGGAAAGGTTGGGATCGCCAGGTTCCAAAACAAGGTTTCCTTTTTTCCATTTATCAGCAATTGGGGTAAGCGAAGAGACATCGCTCCATTTTCTCAAAATAGTGATAAGGGACTGCTCCACTTCGGAAAAACTGACGGTATCAACATCATCATACAAGGCTTCGATCACTTCGAATTCAGAATCTAAATGAATTGTTTCCAATCCTTTATCAATAAAAGAGACCCAATAATGTTTTGATGTAATGTTCGTAACTACGCCTTTACCGAATTCAGCGTGATCGATTCGTGAACCTATGCCTAAAACCTGCATATCATGATTTTTATAATTAAGGGCACTAATTTAGAACTAACACACCAATTAACAAAGATATAAATACACGCCGATTTATTATTAACCCTCAAAATCGTAACTTTGCAACTTTGCTTTGAAAAATGATAAACTACGAGGAGAATATAGAGGTTAAGGGCGCTCGTGTCCATAATCTCAAAAACATAGATATTACCATTCCGCGCGAAAAACTGGTGGTTATCACGGGGCTTTCGGGAAGTGGCAAATCATCCCTCGCCTTTGATACAATATATGCAGAAGGACAACGGAGATATATTGAAACTTTTTCTGCCTACGCCCGTCAATTTCTGGGCGGATTAGAGCGCCCCGATGTTGATAAAATAGATGGCCTCTCCCCTGTTATTGCCATAGAACAAAAAACTACCTCTAAATCGCCTCGGTCGACTGTCGGTACCATAACCGAAATATACGATTTTTTACGGCTATTATTTGCTAGGGCCGGTGATGCCTATAGCTATAATACGGGTGAGAAAATGGTAAGTTACAGTGATGCGCAGATAAAAGAACTCATCAAGAACGACTATTCTGAAAAGAAAATAAATGTACTCGCACCCATTGTCAAATCGAGAAAGGGGCACTATCGCGAATTATTCGAACAAATTGCCAAACAGGGATTTATAAAAGTAAGGGTTGACGGAGAAATAAAAGACCTTGTGAAAGGTATGAAGGTCGACCGTTATAAGACTCATGATATAGAGATTGTTATAGACCGTCTCAAAGTGAATGATAGCGAAGATTTGGATAAGCGGCTCACTGAAACCATAAATACGGCCATGTACAGCGGTAATGACGTGCTTATGATACTTGAAGAGGGTGCTGTTGAACCGCGCTACTTTAGTCGTGACTTAATGTGCCCAACTACGGGAATATCTTATCCAAAACCAGAACCGAACACTTTTTCCTTCAATTCCCCGAAAGGTATGTGTTCGAATTGCAATGGATTGGGCCATGTATATGAAGTCAATGAAAAAAAGATTTTCCCTGATAAGCAACTATCCATAAAAGGCGGAGGAATCGCACCCTTGGGTCCCTATAAAAAATCTTGGGCCTTCAAACAAATCGAAACCATAGCTCAGCGTTATGAATTTGAACTGACCGACCCTGTTTCCAAAATTCCAGAGGCCGCACTCGATGTGCTATTGAACGGTGGTCACGAAAGTTTTGAGGTTGATTCAAAAACCTTGGGGGTAAAACGAACTTATAAAATTGATTATGAGGGCATTTCCCATTTTATAAAAAATCAGTTTGAAGAAGCGGCATCTACTTCTATAAAACGCTGGGCGAAGGAGTACATGGATAAAGTGATCTGTCCGGTTTGCCAAGGTTCACGTCTTCGAAAAGAATCATTGAATTTTAAAATATACGAGAAAAACATCGCTGAACTCGCCCATCTTGATATTACCGAATTGGCTGATTTTTTCGAAGATTTAAATAAAAAGCTGAAAGGCGACCAATTAAAAATTGCCGAAGAGATAATCAAGGAAATCAATACAAGAATCCGTTTTTTGCTTGATGTGGGTTTAGATTATCTGTCCTTAAATCGAAGTTCGAAATCATTATCCGGTGGAGAGGCGCAGCGCATTCGATTGGCAACCCAGATCGGTTCGCAACTCGTTGGTGTTCTCTATATTCTCGATGAACCCAGTATCGGACTCCATCAACGTGACAACAATAGACTGATTCAGTCGCTTGAAGCGTTAAGGGATATTGGCAACTCGGTGATTGTGGTAGAACACGATCGCGATATGATTGAACGGGCCGACCATGTTATCGATATTGGGCCGAGGGCCGGTAGACATGGCGGTGAAATTATTTCGGAAGGCAAACCTCAGGAACTCCCACAACACCATACGCTGACAGCCGATTATATTACTGGTAGAAAAGAAATACCCGTTCCAGCAAAGCGAAGGTCGGGAAATGGCAAGAAAATAATACTTAGCGGTTGTACGGGCAACAATTTGAAAAACGTTACCGTCGAATTTCCCCTGGGAAAGATGATCGGGGTTACCGGGGTTTCGGGTAGTGGAAAATCTACTTTGATCAACGAAACGCTCTACCCGATTATGAACGCGTACTATTTTAACGGGGTAAAAAAACCGATGCCCCATAAAAAAATAAAGGGCTTGGAACATGTTGATAAAGTTATCGACATCAATCAATCACCTATTGGACGAACACCGCGCTCAAATCCGGCAACCTATACCGGGGTATTCGGTGAAGTACGGGCCTTATTTGCGAAAACCCCTGAAGCTGCTATTCGGGGTTACAAGCCAGGTCGTTTCAGTTTTAATGTGAAAGGAGGACGCTGCGAAACATGTCAAGGAGGCGGACTTCGAGTTATAGAAATGAATTTCTTGCCCGATGTTTATGTTGATTGCGAAACTTGCAACGGAAAACGATTTAATAGAGAAACTCTTGAGATACGTTATAAAGGCAAATCGATTGCAGATGTGTTGGAAATGACCATGAACGAGGCAGTCGAATTCTTTGAACCAATCCCTAAAATATACCGAAAGTTAAAAACCATACAAGATGTCGGATTGGGATACATTTCACTCGGGCAGCAATCCACAACGCTTTCCGGTGGCGAGGCACAAAGGGTAAAACTTGCTACAGAATTATCAAAGCGCGATACTGGAAATACTTTTTATATCTTGGACGAACCGACCACGGGATTGCATTTCGAAGATATCAGGGTATTAATGGAAGTTTTAAACCGTTTAGTTGATAAAGGAAATACCGTTTTGGTCATAGAACACAACATGGATGTTATAAAAATGGTCGATCATATAATCGATATCGGCTACGAAGGGGGCCGCGGCGGAGGTAAAGTTGTTGCAAAAGGAACTCCTGAAGTAGTTGCCGAAGACCCTAAAAGTTATACGGCAGAGTTTTTGAGGAAGGAATTGTATCCAAAACAAAAAATAGAAGCGTAAAGGTCAATTTAAGAAAAAAAGAAACGGATTTATATTTGAAAGACCTAGCTTTAAACAGAAGATATATCAAATGAGGAAAGAACAGCATCATAAAGGGTGGAATGAAATAAAAACGAATGACTCATGGGCCCTTTTTAAGATAATGGGGGAATTTGTGAACGGTTTTGAAAAAATGAGCGTTATTGGTCCCTGTGTTTCTATTTTTGGATCTGCACGTACCAAGGAGGGCAACGAATATTATGAACTTGCCGTAAATATTGCCAAAAGTATTGCAGAAGCAGGTTATGGTATAATAACCGGAGGAGGACCAGGAGTTATGGAAGCAGGAAACAAAGGCGCACATTTGGCCGGAGGAACTTCGGTAGGCCTGAACATTGATTTACCCTTTGAACAGCACGACAACCCTTACATTGATGGGGACAAGAGCTTAGATTTCGACTACTTTTTTGTACGTAAAGTGATGTTCGTAAAATATTCCCAAGGGTTTGTTGTTATGCCTGGCGGATTTGGCACACTTGATGAACTTTTTGAGGCCATCACGCTCATACAGACCAATAAAATTGAAAAATTCCCTATTATTTTAGTAGGTTCCGAATTTTGGAAAGGCCTTTTTGACTGGATAAAAAATACGATGTTGGAAGCAGGAAATGTCAGCGCCCATGACCTTGATTTGATTAAAATTGTCGACACGGCAGACGAAGTTGTGGAAATTATTGATTCTTTTTACAAAGGACGCTCCCTAAGTCCTAATTTTTAATTTCCTCGAATTGAAGCAAACGATATACATGCAAGGCTTACTCCGTACCCTGTTATTTTTTGTGGGTGGGGCCATATCTATTGCCCAGCATACCAATATCATTACTGCTAAATTAGACGGTGAGACAAAAGAAATCAGCATTCAGCAGGAATTTATTTATAAAAATCAATCCGACGACGTCTTAGAAACTATTTACTTCAACGATTGGTCCCATGCTTACTCCAATAAGAACACCGGTCTCGCAAAAAGGTTTGCCCAAGAGTTTCGAAAAAGTCTGCACCTAGCCAAAGATGATGAGCGCGGATATACTAAAATCGTAAGTGCTGTTGACAATGCTTATAGGGGACTTCGCTGGGAACGGGCTTCGGGCCAAGATATTATCAAAGTTCAGCTGAACAAAAGCCTCTCCCCTGGGGAAGAGCAAAAAATATTCTTCACCTACACTGTGAAATTACCATCAAATAAATTCACGCCCTTTGGATATGGTCCCAGAGGCGAATATTACCTTAAAGATTGGTATCTCACTCCGGCGGTATACGACGGCAAATGGCATTTGTACTCCAATAAAAACCTAGAAGATTTATACACTGACGTTACCAATACTACGGTTAATTTAAGCTATCCCATTGGTCTTTTCCTAGCCTCTAATTTCAGGGTGTTGGGAAATTCCCCCTTCTCAAGCAACCAACAGGCCCAGTTAAACGGAGAACGACAAAAGAATTGTGAAATAATTTTAAGTCCACAAAAAAGATTCGACACCCACGTTACCGAACATTTAACTGTGGTAACGGACATTGAAACCTCTAAATATGGCAAGGTTTCCCAAGGTATTTCAATAAATAAAGTCACCAACTTTATATTCAAAACCTTAGGAACTTACCCCCATACCAAGCTCTTGGTCAGTGAAATCGATTATGAGAAAAATAAGCTGTACGGTATCAATCAATTACCTTCTTTTATTAGGCCTTATGAAGAACAATTTCAATTTGAAATGAAATTTCTTAAAACTGCCTTGATAAATATCCTCGAAGAAACTATGTATCTAGATCCGAGAAAGGAGCAATGGTTGTCTGATGCCATTGCCAACTATCTGATGATATCCTTTGTTGAAGAGCATTACCCCGATCAGAAGCTATTGGGCAAATTGTCTAAGGTATGGGGAATTCGAAGCTTTCACCTTGCCAAAATGGATTTTAACGAACAGTACCCGATGCTGTACATGTTAATGGTTCGAAGAAATCTAGACCAATCGTTGTTGACATCGAACGATTCGTTAATAAAGTTCAATCAGAAAATAGCCAACAAATATAAGGCAGGTCTCGGTCTTTCCTATTTGGCCAACTATATTGGAAAGGAAAATGTAGATAATAGCATTAAATCGTTTTATCAGCATTATCAACTGAGCCAAGTGAAGAGTATCGATTTTAAATCCATTTTAAAACGGTCGACCAAAGAAGATATAAACTGGTTTTTTGACGACTATATCGCCACAGACAAAAGAATTGATTACAAAATTAAGAAAGTAGTAAAAACAGACGATTCCCTAAAGGTGACTTTAAAGAATAAAACCGGAATCGATGCCCCCATCTCTCTTTTTGGATTGCGTAACGATTCAATAGTCTCAAAATATTGGTTTTCCGACGTCGGTACAATCAAAACTTTTAGTATTCCAAAAAACAATGAAGACAAGCTGGTATTAAACTATGATCAAAAAATACCCGAATTCAATCAACGTGACAATTGGAAATCTTTAAAAGGGTTTCTTTCAAGCAACAAAAAGTTAAAACTTACCTTTTTCAAAGATGCCGAAGATCCTTACTACAATCAGATATTCTATGTTCCCGTATTGGGATTCAATATTTATGACGGATGGACTCCTGGAATGCGCATTTATAATAAAACTCTATTAGAGCGTCCTTTTGTCTACGATTTTGCACCATCGTACGCTGTAAAAGAAAAGGCATTGGTTGGTTACGGTAAATTTACCTATCGCAAGTACCATGGCAAAAGCGGCCTGTACGTATCGAATTATTCCTTTAGGGGGTCTACGGCCCATTTTCAAGAAAACTCACGGTATTCTACCGTTACACCATCTGTTAGCTTTGCTTGGCGCCCTCCCGATTTACTGTCGAACAAAAGGCAAGTACTTAATTTTAGGTATGTAAATGTTTTTCGAAATAAGGACGAAAGCCTAGAAGATTTTGAGACCCCACCTGATTACAGTGTTTTAAATCTACGCTATATAAACTCAAAGAACGATATTATTGATTATTCCACTTGGTTTGTAGATGCACAGCATGCTAGCGATTTCACAAAACTGGCATTTGAATGGGAATACAGAAAGCTTTTCGACAATAACCGACAATTTAATTTGAGATTTTTTGCTGGTAAATTTCTGCGAAACAAGACCACAAATTATGCAGATCCGAACTTTTTCAGTTTTGCCTTGGACAGACCGACAGATTATCTATTCGATTATAGCTATTTGGGCCGTTCAGAAGAATCTGGTCTTTCAAGTCAACAAATAGTAATCGCCGAAGGTGGTTTCAAATCTTTTTTAGATGAGCGCTATCGTTTCGCCAATGATTGGATCACTACCGTTAATACCAGTACTAACATTTGGCGATGGATAGAATTATATGGTGATATCGGTTTTGTAAAGAATAAAGGACAAAGTGAAAAATTCGTGTACGATTCAGGTATTCGCTTAAACCTATTGACTGATTATTTTGAGCTTTATCTTCCTGTATATTCCAATAATGGATGGGAAGTTTCACAGCCTGACTATGGTACTAAAATACGGTTTGTAGTCACCTTGAGTCCAAAAACTTTAATCGGATTATTTAATAGAAAATGGTTTTGAGAAATTCCTAAAATTAAGTTGACCGAATAAAGATTGACTAAACTATTGGCATTGAAATAGGTTTTATTTTATTAATTTTGCAAGAAAATTAATCGTTTTTCACAAAAATACTAGGCCCCCAAAACAAGATTTTTTGTAACCGTTATCGTAAAGTATGGACATCTCTTCCAAAACTAGTAATGATATTTCCTTTGAAGATTTTAGAACCCAAATTATGCAAGACTATGAGACTGCGGTACTTAGTCGTACCTGTAGTCTCTTAGGCAGAAAAGAAGTGCTTACAGGAAAAGCAAAGTTTGGGATTTTCGGTGATGGAAAAGAGCTTCCCCAATTGGCAATGGCTCGATCATTTCGTGATGGAGATTTTAGAAGCGGTTATTATCGAGACCAAACCTTTATGATGGCTCTCGGACTCTTAACACCAAAACAGTTTTTTCATGGTTTGTACGCCACTACGGAAATAGAAAAAGAACCTATGAGCGCCGGACGACAAATGGGCGGGCATTTTTTGACCTATAGCCTCAACGAAGATGGTAGTTGGAGAGATTTGACGAAGCAAAAAAACAGTAGTGCCGATATTTCTTGTACAGCTGGTCAAATGCCGAGGTTGTTAGGCTTGGCCCAGGCTTCAAAAGTATATCGTCACTTAAAGGAAATCGATAGTTCTAAATTCTCTAGAAATGGAAATGAAGTAGCTTGGGGCACCATTGGTAATGGAAGCACCAGTGAGGGCATGTTCTTAGAAACCGTAAATGCAGGTGGTGTTCTTCAGGTACCCATGGTCATTAGTATTTGGGATGATGCCTATGGCATTTCCGTTCCTGCCAAATATCATACGACAAAAGAAAACATTTCAGAAATACTAAGTGGATTTCAGCGCAATGACGAACAACAAGGATATGAATTATTGCAAGTTAATGGTTGGGATTATACTGCCCTGATGCATGCCTACGACAATGCCTCAGATATTGCAAGGGAAGAGCATGTACCAGTCATTATTCATGTAACCGAACTCACACAACCTCAAGGACATTCGACCTCAGGTTCACACGAACGCTACAAAAGTGAAGAAAGGTTACACTGGGAAAAGGAAAACGACTGTAACAAACGCTTTAAAGAATGGATACTTGAAGCCGGAATCGCCACAGAGGAGAAATTGAGCACTATTGAAAAAGAGATCAACAAAAAAGTAAGGGCAGCAAAGAAAGAGGCTTGGTCCGAATATTTGGAACCACACAAGGCAAAGAAAAAAATACTGGCAGGTCTTATAAATAAAGTTTCGGAAAAGAGTCCGAACAAAAAGTTTATTGCAAAAATCAAAAATGACCTCATTGCAATTGATGAGCCTATTAAAAAAGACCTTGCGGTTGCCGCACGAAAGACTCTACGATATTTGCTTGGCCATGATGGCCCTGAAAAACAAGAATTAATAAAATGGGTAGACCAGTTTATAGCAGAGACCCAACCGCGTTATAGTTCAAATCTATATAGTGAAGAATCGAACAGGGCGACCGCCATTGCCCCCATCGAACCCTCTTATGACACCAATGCGCCGAAAGTAGATGGCCGCATTATCATACGTGATAATTTTGATAAATTATTTGCAAAATACCCAGAAATGCTTGTGTTTGGTGAAGACACCGGAGCGATCGGAGATGTAAACCAAGGACTCGAAGGGTTACAAAAAAAGTACGGAAAACAACGTGTGGCCGACACTGGTATTCGGGAAACAACTATTATTGGCCAAGGTGTGGGAATGGCACTGCGTGGACTTCGCCCCATAGCTGAAATTCAATATCTCGATTATATTTTCTACGCAATGGCTACTTTGACCGATGACTTGGCCTGCTTGAGATATAGAACCGTAGGAAAACAAAAGGCGCCATTGATAATACGCACAAGGGGGCACCGATTGGAAGGCATTTGGCATTCTGGCTCACCGATGGGTAGCCTTATTCATACGTTAAGGGGTATTTACATTTTATCACCCAGAAACATGACCCAAGCCGCTGGTTTTTATAATACATTGATGAAAAGTGACGAGCCTGCATTGGTCATTGAAAGTTTAAATGGTTATCGTCTTAAAGAACCCAAACCGAATAACCTTGGAACATATTGCACGCCCATTGGCGTCGTAGAGACACTAAAAGTCGGTAGCGACATAACTTTGGTTTCATACGGTTCGACCCTACGAATCGTAATGCAGGTAGCAAAAGAGTTGCTTGAAGTAGGTATCGACGCCGAGGTTATCGATGCACAAAGTTTATTGCCATTTGATATCACTGGAGATACTGTGAAAAGTATCAAAAAAACAAATAGATTGTTGGTTATCGACGAAGATGTTCCAGGGGGGTGCTCCGCCTATTTGATCAATGAAATTGTAGAAAAGCAAGGAGGATATCAATACCTCGACAGTGCACCGCAAACCTTGACCGCCAAGGCACATAGGCCTGCTTATGGCACCGATGGGGATTATTTTTCCAAGCCTAATGCCGAAGATATTTTTGAAAAGGTGTATGCTATCATCCACGAGACCAATCCTTCGGAGTATCCGAAACTTAGATAATTCACAGTTCTAAATTTTTCTTCTTGTTTTAAAGTCTCGGCCACCCATTAAATTGCCCTATATTTGAGAGAAAAACAGCTCAAAAATCAGGGAATGATCAAGGCCATATTAAAAAAGCACTTTTCAATAGACACGGCTTCAATTACCTCTTTAGAAGGATATGAAAGTATAAATTACAAGATTGAATGTGACAAGGGACTCTTTGTTCTTAAAAAATACACGTTTGATGCGGAGGTTCTAGAGCTCCTTGATTCAGAAAATAAAATTCTAGAGCACTTAAACGAACAAAAAGCATATGATTTCCCCAAACCGATATCCTCTATTGCGAATGAGCCTTTAATTGTTGAAAATGGTTTTATTTTTAGATTATTATCTTTTGTAGAAGGTGTTTTTCTAGGAGATGTCGAACATTCCCCTGCCCTTCTAACATCTTTTGGCCGATTCTTGGGCCAAATGGACAAAGTCCTTTTAAACACCTACAATCCAGCGTTAAAAGCAAAGGAAACGCAATGGGACCTTCAACATTTTTCAAAGAATTTCCCTTACTTACAATATATCACAGACCCGCAAGACAAGAGCTTGGTCGACTATTTTTTTATGCAGTATGAAGAGAACATCCGCCCTGTTCAATTTCTTCTTAGAAAAAGCCTTATTCATAACGATGCCAATGATTGGAATGTCTTGACAAATAATGACCATATATCTGGAATCATCGATTTTGGTGACATGAGTCATACTTGGTTAATAAATGAATTAGTTGTCGCTTTAACCTATGTAATGATGAACAAGGAAGAACCTTTAAAAATTTCGGCATATGTTATAAAAGCGTATCACAACATTCTTCCTTTGAATGCGCAGGAAATAGAAGCAATATATTATTTAGTTGCGGCACGCTTATGTACTAGTGTGTGCAATTCAGCTTATGCAAAGACGGTAAAACCAAATTCCGAATACATTACAATAAGTGAGCGATCGGCATGGTCGCTACTTCGCAAATGGCTGTCCATAAATCCAATACATGCAACAACGTGTTTTCTTAATGCAGCAGGATTTTCTTCAAAACCCACAAAATTGCTAAAAAAGCAATTAAAGCGAAGGCAAGCGCATTTCAGCGGTACTTTGTCGTTAAGCTATGACAAACCCATTCAAATGGATCGTTCCGCATTTCAATTCATGTATGATACCCACGGCAATACCATTCTCGACGCATATAACAACATCATGCTAGTGGGTCATTGTCACCCAAAAGTCGTAAGGGCAGGTCAGCGTACTATGGCTAGACTAAACACGAACACCCGGTATATATACGATGAGCTTTTGGCCTATAGCGAAATGCTGCTGAGCAAGTTTCCATCGCATTTGAACAAAATTTTCTTTGTAAACTCTGGAAGTGCGGCCACCGATTTAGCGATTCGAATGGCCACAACACACACGAAAAAAAACAAAATTATGGTCGTTGAACATGGCTATCACGGCAATACGCGAATGGGTATCGATATCAGCCATTACAAGTACCATCATAAAGGTGGGACCGGCAAACGGTCATATATCATCGAGACTCCTATGCCAAAGGTTTTTGGGTCCGGTTACGAAGATGATGGAACGGCAGGGACACATTTTGCCGAGATAGCACATAAAGCGATAACACAAAACAGCAATGAAATAGCCGCATTTATAGCAGAACCGATTGTAGGATGTGGAGGTCAAGTGCCCTTGGCCAAAGGATATTTAAAAAAGGTATACGCCGGTATTCGTGAACAGGGAGGCATATGTATCAGTGACGAAGTTCAAGTAGGGTTCGGTCGCTTGGGAGGTAGCTTTTGGGGCTATGAAATGTACGACGTGATACCCGATATGGTAATTCTAGGAAAGCCCATGGGCAATGGTCATCCAATTGGTGCGGTGGTGACTACAACTGCAATTGCCGAAAGTTTTAACAATGGAATGGAATTTTTTAGTTCTTTTGGTGGAAACCCCGTTTCATGTGCAATAGGGAAGGCGGTACTTGAAGTCATTGATGAGGAAAGTTTGCAATATCAAGCCAAAAAAACAGGTGATTATCTAAAAGATCAATTGAAAAAATTAGGAAGAATTTATCCTGAGGTTGCCGATGTGAGGGGAAGTGGCCTCTTTTTAGGAATAGAATTGCATGATAGGAAAGGAAAGCCAAATACCCAATTGGCCTATCAAATTAAAAATCAACTTCGTGAGAAAAATATCTTGATCGGTACAGACGGACCTTACGACAATGTGCTGAAAATTAAACCTCCCCTTTATTTTTCAATAAACGATTCCAACATTTTAATTGATAAGATGCAGTCAATACTTGAATATTTATTAAAAAATTAGATACTTTTGCTACGTTTATAAACAATTATCCCCTTTATGAGAAATTCCCTCCTAAAAGACATCGGACTTGCAGTATTACGAATAGCACCATCCCTTTTATTGATGACCCACGGTATTCCAAAATTTCAAAACTTTATCAATGGGAATTTGGAGTTCGGAGATCCGCTTGGTATCGGTGCGGCTCCCTCTTTGTTTTTAGCCGTAATCGGAGAAGTTGTCTGTCCTATCCTTATAATTATCGGATATAAAACACGATGGGCCGCTGTTCCACCAGCAATTACAATGTTGGTCGCTGCTTTTGTAGTTCATGGCTCAGACCCTATAGCAACCAAAGAAAAGGCCCTGTTATTTCTGACCTTCTTTGTCGTTATTATACTTTTAGGGCCAGGTAGGTATAGTGTCGACCGAAAATAATGTCAAATTATTTTCACTAATAACTCTTTGAGTAAATCGGCTTGAGAGGTTCCATTGGCTCCTACCCCTTTTCCTTTTAAGTCCATTTCCCGTAGACTGGCGATAACGTTACTGACTTTTTTCATTGGATAATTACGGGCCGCAGTTTGATATTCATTTACAAAATATGGACTAATTCGAAGGGCGCTGGCTACATTTTTGGGAGAATGATCGTTTAGACCATGATATTGCAATAGCTGTGAAAAGAAAGAATGAAGTAAAGTAACCGTTAAAACAAAAGGGTTGTCTTTTGGATTCTGGCTGAAATAATTGATGATTTTCGTAGCTTTTAGAACGTCTCTTTCACCAATCGCTTTTTTAAGCTCAAAATTGTTATAGTCTTTGCTAATTCCTATATGTTGTTCGATATCCTCTGCTGTTATTTCAGAAGCTTTGGGAAGTACAAATTGTAATTTTTTCAGTTCGTTGTCGATTTTACTTAAATCGGTACCCAAAAATTCTACCAACAATACCGTTGCTTTATGGGAAATGGTAAAGCCCTTTGACTTTAAATTTTTCCGAATCCAATCTGCAACTTGGTTATCGTATAACTTTTTTCCCTCGAATACAACGCCGACCTTATTTATCGATTTATGAAGTTTCTTGCGTTTATCCAGCTTCTTATATTTATAGCAGATAACCAACACGGTAGTAGGTTGCGGATTGTCGCAATAGACCGTTAAATTTTCAATGGTTCGTGACAAATGTTGCGCCTCCTTAACGATAACCACTTGCTTTTCCGCCATCATCGGATATCGTTTGGCATTGCCTATGATATCATCAATAGAAACATCTTTGCCGTACAAAACAACTTGATTGAACCCCCGCTCCTCTTCGGTTAAAACTTCCTTTTCAATATGCTTGGTAATCTCATCAACATAGAAAGCCTCTTCACCACATAGGAAATAAACGGGCTTCGTATTCCCATTTTTAATGTCAATTAATATTTTTCCTACTTCATCCATCCAAAAAATATTCTCAAATTTGCGGCATGGGGCCCCTTAATTTTCCAGTTTATCAATTTCGTTTCAAAAATAGCGAAAATAAGACCTATATCTTTGACCTTATACGTAAAAAGTTTGTGGTACTCCAACCCGAAGAATGGGTAAGACAACACGTATTGCATTACCTATTATTTGATAAGAATTATCCGAAGAGTTTGATCAACGTGGAAAAGCAGTTGACCTTCAACGGATTGAAAAAAAGATATGATATTGTTATTTTCAAATCGGATGGCAGTATTGATATTTTGGTCGAATGCAAAGCCCCGACAATACAGATCACTCAAAATGTTTTTGATCAAATAGCCCAATATAATTTAAAACTGAATGCCAACTACCTTATGGTCACTAACGGACTTCAAAATTTTTATTGTGAAATAGATGCCACTCATGAAAAGTATACGTTTTTAAGGCAAATACCAGACTATGGACATTAAGCAGTCTAAGTTTCCATACCCGTACAAATCGTTTTTTTTGCTCAAATGACTTCAAGACCGCGTTAAGAAAGCCACTACTTGTATAATTCATGCTATAACGGGAACGATGTATTCTAAAATATTTCATTACTTTGTCGACTTTAAAAATTAAGAGTTCGCAAAGCCGGAAAGAAGACGGTAAACTTCTATGTCAGAAATAGCCATTGTTATACTTAATTGGAATGGGGAGGTACTTTTAGAAAGATATCTACCTTCGGTAGTCGAATATTCCGGTGATGCTCAAGTATACCTTGCAGACAACGCATCTACAGATGGCTCCGTTGACTTTGTAAGAAATAATTATCCCTCAGTAAAGATTATTCAAAATACCTCTAATGGAGGCTTTGCCCAAGGCTACAACGATGCGCTACAACTAGTGGACGCGGACATTTTTTGCTTATTAAACTCTGATGTCGAAGTACCCGAGAACTGGTTAGAACCCATTAAAACAGCATTTCAACAGTTACCTGAGGCATCAATTATTCAGCCAAAGATTTTAGATCTGCTGCAACCAAGTCATTTTGAGTACGCCGGTGCTGCCGGGGGTTTTTTGGATCAATTGGGGTATCCTTTTTGTCGTGGGCGTATTTTTCAATCTTTGGAAAAAGACACGGGTCAATATGATGATATACGCGAAATTTTTTGGGCTACCGGTGCCTGCATGTTTATAAAGAGTGATGTTTTTAGAGGCTTGAATGGTTTTGATGAAGATTATTTCGCCCATCAAGAGGAAGTAGACCTTTGCTGGCGTGCTAAAAACAAAGGACATAAGGTTTATTACGTCGGTGCTTCCAGGGTATATCATTTGGGAGGTTCTACCCTTAGCAACATGAACCCGAAGAAAACTTTCTTAAACTTTAGAAACTCATTGTTTTCAATAACCAAGAATTTGCCCAGACGCAAGGCCTTTTTGATTATCGCCATACGATTATTGCTAGATGGCGTGGCTGCGTTATGGTTTCTTTTTCAACTTAAGGCCAATCATTGTATGGCTATTTTACGTGCACATTTGAGCTTCTATAGAAATTTCAGAAGAATGTACAGGAAGCGCGAAAAAGCTAATTTTATATTAAAGTACTATGTGACAAAATCCATAGTTTGGTCTTATTTCGTAAATCATATAAACAAATTTAACATTTTAGTAAAAGATTAACTAATTTGCATATCCGTGGCCTGTCATTTTATATAATTTTACACGAAAATCAACAAGCTTCAAAATCAAATAAAAACAATTAATACCAGAATTATTATTATGAGACGAATATTTTTAGGATGCTTAGGAGTGACATTATTGCTTTCTTCATGTGTTTCGCAAAAGAAATTTGCTGACCTTGAGGCAAAGCATAAAGAATCACAGGATTTGTTGAATTCCGCTACGGTCAAATTAAACGATTGTTTAGAGGAAAATACGCGTTTGAAAACTTTAGAAGATCAGATTGCCTTTTTGAAAGCGAATAATCAAGAATTGATCAATAACATGGGTAACCTTACTACTTTGACAACCAAAGGTGCCGAAAACTTAGAGAAATCTTTGGAGAGCCTTCAAGAAAAGGATCTTACTATTCGAAAATTGCAAGATGCAATTACACGTAGAGATTCTGTAAACTTGGCGTTGGTTCAGAGTTTAAAAGGTGTTTTGGGTAACCTTGATGACGAGGATATCGAAATCAGTGTAGAAAAAGGAGTTGTATTCGTTTCAATTTCTGATAAGCTCTTATTCAGTAGTGGTAGTTACAACGTAACCAGACGTGCCAAGGAAGTTTTAGGCAAAGTTGCGCAAGTAGTTAACAACAAGCCTGATTTTGAATTTATGGTCGAAGGCCATACCGATGATGTGCCTTACAGAAGCGGCGTTCTATTGGATAACTGGGATTTGAGTGTTAAGCGAGCTACTGCTGTAGTGCGTATTCTACAAAATGATTACAATGTAGATCCAAAGCGTATGACGGCTGCCGGTAGAGCTGAGTTCATTCCAGTTTCCCAAACTGAAAAATCTAAAAACAGAAGAACCAGAATTGTGGTACTTCCGAAAATAGATCAATTCTATAGTATGATCGAAGAGGGAATGAAAGACCCTAAGATCAACTAAACAAAATTTAACAACCATAAAAACCGCAACTACCACATTGCGGTTTTTTTGTACCAAAATTTTGTTTCAATTAAAAAATAAGGTACCATTATAACAACCCTGTATTTACGCATAATTGATGTGTTGGAGAAAAAGAAGAAGAAATACTATATTTTAGAATAAAACGTTTTTTAAATTATGAGACTGTTTGTTGGAATAATTGGGGCACTATTACTTGTAAGTTCCTGCGGTGTCGTGGGATCATCTATAAATGGCTCTAGTTCTAAATCTACAAACTTGGCCCTCGAAGCATCAAAGGCCAAGTCATATGACAAAATCATACCTAAGGAAGCCATTTCACAAAAAGGGCTTTTTACCGTTCATAATGTAAACGATAAGTATTTTTTTGAGATTTCCGATAGCATCTTAAATCGTGAGATCTTAGTAGTCACCCGTTTTATAAAAACGCCGGCGGGCGCTCGAAATTATGGTGGTGAAGAAATCGGGGAAAAGACTATAATCTTCGAAAAAGGTCCCCAAGATAAAATTTTTCTTCGTGTTTCTACTTTGGTGAGCATGGCCAGTGAGGACAATGAAATTTCACAGGCGGTAAACAATTCAAACGTCACCCCAATTTTAGAATCCTTTGATATTACTACAAGAAACAAGGATGATGATTCGTCTGTAATTGAAGTTACTGATTTTCTGAACAGTGAAAATACTTTATTGACTTTAAGTAGTCCACAAAAAGACGCTTACGGACTTACAAGCATTGAAAAAGATAAATCTTATATTCTGGGAATTTCTTCTTTCCCATTAAATACAGAGGTACAAACTGTCAAAACCTATAAGGCAAAAACAAGTAAGGGAAACAGAAAAAAAGAACTTCCCGCAGCAATTTTATCGGGAGTCGTTACTTTAGAAATCAACAACTCGTTTATAATGCTTCCTAAAGAGCCAATGAAAAAAAGAATGTATGATCCCCGTGTAGGGTATTTCGCGAGTTCTTATTTGGAGTACGAAGACGATCAGCAGCAAGTCGACCGCAACACCTATATTCATAGATGGCGATTGGAACCAAGGGACGAGGATGTGGAATGGTGGAAAAAAGGGGAATTGGTAACTCCGAAAAAACCGATTGTCTTCTATTTAGACCCGGCTACCCCAAAAAAGTGGAGGAGCGCTTTAATTCAGGGAATCAACGACTGGCAGCAGGCCTTCGAACAAGCCGGTTTTAAAAATGCAATCGTCGGTAAAGAATGGCCTAAAGATGATGCTTCGATGAGTTTAGAAGATTCAAGGTTTTCGGTTTTACGGTATTTTGCCTCTCCTTTTAAAAATGCCTACGGACCCAATATTGTTGACCCAAGAAGTGGTGAAATATTGGAAAGTCATATCGGATGGTACCATAATCTAATGAATTTGTTGCATAATTGGTATCTGGTTCAAGCCGGTGCCGTAGATCCAAGAGCCCAGAGTATGGAGTTTGACTCTGAACTTATGGGAGAATTGATTCGTTTTGTTGCTTCACATGAAGTTGGCCACACTTTGGGCCTTCGTCATAATATGGGAGCCAGCTATGCCACACCTGTAGAGAAATTGCGTGATGCAGAGTGGTTACGTAAAAATGGTCATACCAGCTCGATAATGGATTATGCTCGTTTTAATTATGTGGCACAACCGGAAGACAGTATACCATCACAAGATTTAATGCCAAGAATTGGTGATTATGACAAATGGGCCATACAATGGGGTTATGGTAAAATTCCCGATGGCCTTGCCGCTCAAACTGAAAAGGAAATATTGAACCAATGGGTTGTAGATAGTGTTTCGAACAATCCACGTCTATGGTTTGGTGGTGAAGGCCGTGATTTTGACCCCCGATCCCAAACAGAAGACCTTGGAGATAATGCCATGGTAGCCAGCACATATGGAATCATGAACTTGCAGCGTATTGTGCCACACTTGACCGAATGGACCAAAAATAAGAGCAGTGATGATTATTCAAGTCTTGATCAGGTCTATCAAGCCCTTATAAAACAATATGAAAACTACCTTTTTCATGTGTCAAAAAATATAGGCGGTATTTATGTAACCCCAAAAACTGTTGGGGAACAGGGTGAAGTGTATTGTCCCGTTCCCAAAAGCGTTCAAAAGGAGGCGCTGGTTTTTTTGAACAACAATATTTTAAAAGAACCCAAATGGTTGATCAATAATGAAATTCTAAATAAGACCGCTTCACCCCAGTCAAAAGAATCGATTACCAAAACAATGGAGAGTATTCTTCTTAATCTTATCGGAGGTAGTAGAATGAGTAGAATGACGTTTATTGCCGAGCGCTATACCAATGAAGACACTTATGCACCGGAGGAATACCTTGACGACCTAAATCAACTAATTTGGGGCGATATGAATGTATTCTATTCGACCACCGCCTATCAAAGAAAAATACAGAAGGCCTACGTAGCCCATATGATTACCCTATATAAACCTAGTGAAGCCGAAGGTGTTGTTGAAGGTATTTTGGCAAAGCTTTCAGAGGGATACACTTCGAATACCGATGTTCGGTCGCTTGCCTTGGATAATTTGACCACTTTGCAACGAAAAATAAAAGGTACGATTCCCGTCATTACACACCGAATGACAAAAGCGCACTTAAATTATTTAAAAAGGGAAATAGACGAGGTCATCGGGGAGTTAAAAGACCCTCCAAACTTCTATATCCCGGCAAACCCTGACATTTCGATAAAGGCTGAAGAGAATGAGTAAAGCTTCCTAAGTGGTAACCCAAAAAACAACTACCGCCATGAAAGTATTTATAAGATATCTAAGGAGCCTTTACCTTCCCGAACAACAATTGGTTCATGTCCTGACAAATCAATTACCGTGGAAGCTACATTGTCACCATACCCCCCGTCGATTACCACATCAACAAGGTTCTCCCATTTTTCAAAAATCAATTCGGGGTCTGTAGTATATTCCAATAAATCATCATCGTCACGAATAGAAGTAGACACTATGGGGTTGCCCAAAGCCTCGACCAGCGTCTTGGCAATGGCATTATCGGGTATTCGAATACCCACCGTTTTTTTCTTCTTGAAATCTTTAGGAAGATTATTGTTTCCTGGTAAAATAAAAGTATATGGCCCAGGTAACGAACGCTTTAAAATTTTAAAAGTCGAGGTCTCGATTTGACGTACATAGTCGGAAAGATTACTTAAATCAGCACAAATAAACGACCAATTGGCCTTGGCCAGCTTAACTCCCTTTATTCTAGCTATTCGTTCTAACGCCCTAGAATTGGTTATATCACAACCGAGTCCGTAAACCGTATCGGTAGGATAAATTATCAGTCCACCTTTTCGTAAGACATCCACTACCCTGGCAATTTCCTTTGGGTTGGGGTTCTCTTCGTATATCTTAATTAGTTCTGCCATTTATTCTTTCAAAATAACTTTTATCCACTAAAAGTCGGTACAAACACTTTAAATAAGCACGCGACCACAAATTTCTATCACAATATTGATGCCAATAAAAATAACCTAATTTTTTATACAATGCACGGTTAAATCGGCATCCTGTCTTCCGTTGTCATTTTTACAACGAAGTAGAAAATCATATGGAGAAAATGATAAAATTTGTTTAATACGCCTTAAAACACGGGAGGAATAACAAAATTAGGTTTGTAATGGAGGATCTCAATAAAATCACATCGGATATTAAAGAAGATAAGGCAATCTCAACAGAGAATTATGCTAGGAATGAAATATATTTCAAGTCTCCCCATCAATATTAGGAAAATCTAACAGTCTAAATGACCATCAGCCATGTTCTTTTTTGAAAAATGATTGTATTGCCACCAAGTGAGAAAACATCACAATGGGTACTATAAACGTTGGTAACCAAATAAAAGGAAAATAGAAAATAGCAATATTAGGTTGGTCGAAAGCAAATTGTTGAAAAGGTAAGGGTGCTGATAGAATCGCATTGATAACAATGTTCATTAATAAAAGTAAACCTAACCCGTTCCAAATAGCAATAAACTTTCGACCAATCTTTTTCTTTGCAAAACCAAAATAGTAGACAAGAGGAGCTGTCAACCCTGCTAAAATATCGAAGTTGCGGCCCTCAAAAGTCATTAACCCAGGAATCTTTTCATATAAGAACAGCCAATACAATACGATTTCTACAGGAATGCGAACCGTATGCAACAAAGTCAGCGTTTTCAGATTCAATGCACTTATCCATCGTTTGCCTTTCTTTGAAAGAAATAAAACTATAATAAATACCAGCGTTGGCGGTACTCCCAAAAGGAATTTAGCTGGCTTTTCGCTGATATCTGAATAATACCCATAATATGCTAAAAGTCCTTGAACGGTAAGCCAAAGTAAAGCGATAAAACCAACAGTTTTACTATAGTTTGCAGCTTGAAGAAATAGTACGAATGTGAATACTACAGCCATCAAAAAAACAAAATAGCTAAAGAATGGAAGGTTGGGCATTAACATATAGGTTTTATACTACTTTGAATTTAAAAGATAAATAAAGGGGGAATATTTGTCCAGCTTAAAAAAACATACAACAGCCCTTATTTAATACTTTCTATTCTTCGAGGTTTTCTTTAAGATTCTGCAGTCCGGTAGCTAAATCATCTCCTATCATTCCTTCAAAATCCATAAATAATAACATTAGATTCATGGGGTAATCCATATGCCCATTAAAGCCCCATTTGACTTCGGTTTTTTCATCCGACAAACTTTGGGTGGTCATATAGGCCGATTCGGTAGATTCAAAAGGCTCAAAAAAACGCAGTTCAAAATCGATACGCTCCCCTTCCGCTATCTTAAGAATTTCCTGCTCGCCAGAGCCTACATCTTCTTTATCACTTTTCCAAGCGGAAACAAACCCTACCGTACCATCGGTTCCACGAAACGACTTTTCCATATTCGGATCCATCATCGCCCATTTGCTGTATTCATTTTGATTTTTTAAACGCTTGATGTATTCAAAAACCTCTTGCTTGGGTTTATTTATCGTTATCTCTTCTTCAACGTCATATTCTTTTTGGGTAAACAATGCTATAATCAATGGTATTGCAATTATGATTGCGATTATGATTAATATTTTCTTTAAGTATTTCATAAATGTGGTTTTTATGGTTATTTTTTTAATCTCAATTTATGCGGGCTCGTTTTTGGAATTCGTTCAATTATATTTCGTGCCTCCAAATCTAGTTTGACGGTTACGACATACCAGACTACTTTTCCGTCGAAAGAATTCGACAACTTTTCAACTGCAAGGTCAGAGAGGGCGCCATAGGTAATTTCAGTGTGTTCCCGTATGGTCTCGATTATAAACGATTTAATAGTGTCATACCTCCTTTTCAAGATGTTCACTCCTGATTTTCCCTGTGGGTGTAGTGTCATTATTTTGTCAGCTGAGTCCATATCACCTTTTTAGTTTGAACCGGCATTAAAACTTACCATCCAATTGATATTGAATTTATCGGTACACATTCCAAAGTAATCGCCCCAAAACGTATCTTCGATAGGCATCGTAATATTTCCGCCTTCCGATAAACTACGAAATAAAAAATCAGCTTCAACTTTTGTCTGCGCGGTTATTGAGATAGATATATTGTTGCCCACAATCGTTTTACCCGCCCATTCCCCACCGGTATCACTACCCATTAACCGGGTTTCTTTACTAATGGGTAATGAAATATGCATAATTTTCTGTTTGTCTTCCTCGGAGAGTGGATATTTGGGATCTTCAGGCATTTCGGAAAATCGACCTACATAATCGAACTCTCTGCCAAAAATAGATTTATAGTGATCGAATGCCTCTTCGCAATTCCCTAAAAATGTGAGATATGGATTTATAGTTGCCATGGTGCTTCGTATTATAAAATTTAAAATTTTAGCTATTTCAAGGAGTGTAGTCCAATCATATTTCCTTCGGTATCAGTGACTAAACTGATAAATCCGTATTCTCCTATTCCCATTTTTGACTTAAAAATGGTTCCGTTGGCACCCACCACCCTACTCTCTTCGTTGCCACAATCAGCACAGGAAAAATAAACGATGGTACTATTGGCACCCGCCTTAACACCCTCCATATGTACCAAGGCACCGGAACAACCGAATTCTTTCATATCAGAGGGGAATGCCAACATCTGAAGTGGTTCATCAGGAGTTGGGTTCACTAACTCGGTTAGTGTTACTTCAAAAACGGTTTCATAGAATTTCTGGGCACGCGCTATATCATTGACATAAATTTCGAACCATCCTACCGGGTTTTTCATTTCCATTATTATTGTATTTTAGGTTAAATCAAACGGTATGTCATACTGGCGCATACCTTATTATGTATAAAATTTTGGTTCAATTTCTTTAGTTGTTTGATCGGTGAGTTCATCTAGAATACTGGCTTTGAAACCAAAGCGCTCAAGAATTTCCAAGATACCATGCACATGCTCAGACACCCCAATACCTTCTACCCGAAGTATGTTATCACAATCTTCGAGATCAAAATTGATTTTATAAGTTGGGTATCGCTCTAGCAGCCGAATTACGATAAAACCGGCATGCCATTCATCTTTTATATTCGTCTTATATACTTCAACCATTCGATTCCTTCATTTCTTCCATCACCGATAGAATATTCCCGGCAGGGTCTTTGAACCAAGCAATTAGTGGTCCGCCATTACGGGAGACACCCATTTTATCGGTGTTGAGTTCTTTATATTGCTCGAAAACTATTCCTTTTTCGGTAAGTGCTTCTACAGTTTTCAGTACGTCATCGACTGGAAAATTCAGGACTGTAAAAGTTGCAGGAACATGATTTACCTTCGGATAAATGATCGTTGTATTATCACTTTCCAAGTGAAGTGTTAAAAATCCCATGGGATTGTCGGTAACTTTTAACCCCAGAATAGCTCGATAGAAGGTCTTGGCTTTTTCAATGTCGTCGACCGAGAAGCTACCAAAAGCCTTGGATTCTCTTAACATGACATTTATACTTATAGTTACTATTTATAACCTATGACAAAAAAAGCATCATAGTCACTAGTACGCGTTATACTCAAAAATAAAGAATAAAGAGCGGCAACTTCTTGCCCTATGACAAGAAATAGTATTTACAATTTAGCACTTTCTTTACGAATCCTACTAAGGGAAGTATCCGTAATCCCCAGATATGACGCGACATGTTTCAATGGTGCTTGCTGTACTACTTTTGGTCGGGTTTCCAGTAAAGTAAGGTAGCGCTGCGTGGCAGAATTGGTAATTATAGAAACTGACCGTTGCTTACATTCGAACAAGCTTTGAGACATCCATGTACGGCCCCATTCGCTAAACCCTTCCAATGTATGAAAAAGCTTTTGAAAACAATCAAAATTTATTTTCCAACATACGCAGTCTGTCAAAGCCTGAATATTCTCGGCTGTTGGTATACGTTGAAAAAGGGAGGAAACTTCGATAACAACATCGGCATCGGTGAAAAAATTAGTGGTAATGTCGATACCATCAAAGTTATGGACAAAAGCCCGCATCAAGCCACTTTCCATAACCCAGTATTCATTGGCAATTTGACCTTCACGTAATAGAAATTCACCCTTGGCATACGTATCCCTTTGATGCGCCCCAATGATTTTTTTTAAATCTTCTTGGGAAAGTAAGGGATGCCTATATACCCGTTCTAAGGAATTCATTTGAATTTTGATAAACCTGTTATTTCGTTTTACAAACTACTCCAATACCTCCAATTTAGCAAACCGTAATAATAGTTTTTTAATATCGCCTTTTTCAAACATTATCTCGGCCTTCTTATCGTTTCCAACTCCCTCTATTTTTATCACTTTTCCACGACCGAATCGGGTATGGTTCACTAAAGAACCCTCTCCTAAATTGGGGTCTATCGCATTGGTATTACCAATAGGTTCCGCTAATTGCGGCTTTAACTTCCGCAATTTACGCAGTTGGTTTTGGTTGGGTTTCTGTGTACTGGGGGGTGTTGAGCTGACCGGTTTGTTCTGTCGTAATTTACTTTTGTCAACATCGCCAAAAATATCGGTATCTATCATCGATTTATACCGATATGTATTTTCTATAGGTGTTAAATTTTCTATATATTTCTCATCGATTTCCTCTAAAAATCGACTTGGTTCGGCGTCGATAAGCTTTCCCCAACGGTACCTATTTTGAGTATACGTCAAATAAGCCTGTTTCTCAGCACGGGTCAAGGCAACATAGAACAGCCTACGTTCCTCTTCGAGTTCGCTTCGCGTATTCATACTCATCGCCGACGGAAACAAATCTTCCTCCATCCCGACAATATAAACATAGGGAAACTCCAACCCTTTGGCCAAATGTATGGTCATCAAAGCAACTCGATCGTCATCACCGGTGTCATTATCCAAATCGGTAGCCAAAGCTACATCTTCCAGAAATTCACTGATATCTCCTGTTGCATCTGCCAATTCTTTTTGACCTTCTACAAAATCTTTGATACCATTGAGCAACTCCTCGATGTTTTCCATGCGACCGATACCCTCTGGTGTGCCGTCTTTTTTAAACTCCAAAAGTATGCCCGTTTTCTTGGCCACATGTTCTGACAAGGTGAACGCATCGGTGCCTTCGTTCATAATCTGAAAACTTTTGATCATGGTCACAAAATCTTCCAATTTACGCTTGGTACCCGAATTAATCTTTAGATTGATCTTGTCGAGATTTTCCATTACCTCAAAGATGGAACGGCCATAATGGTTTGCCGCAACCACAAGTCTATCTATTGTAGTTTGACCTATACCACGGGCGGGAAAGTTGATTATACGCTTTAATGCTTCCTCATCTTTCGGATTAATGACCAAACGAAGATACGATAGTACATCTTTGATTTCTTTACGTTGATAAAAAGAGAGGCCGCCATAGATACGATAGGGAATATCTCTCTTTCGCAGCGCATCTTCAATGGCCCTTGATTGGCTATTCGTTCGATACAATACCGCAAAATTGTTATTGGGCAGTTGTTCCTGCATCCTATGCTCAAAAATCGAACCGGCCACAAACCGACCCTCTTCGGCATCGGTAATACTTCGGTGTATTTTGATCGGTGCTCCCTCATCATTGTCCGTCCATACCACCTTTTCCAATTGATTCTTATTCTTTTCAATAATCGAATTGGCAGCATTTACAATATTTTTGGTCGAACGATAGTTCTGCTCCAAACGGTACATCCCCACATTGTCATAATCACGTTGAAAATTGAGAATGTTGCTGATATTGGCCCCACGAAAGGAATAAATACTTTGGGCATCATCACCAACAACGCAAATATTGTGGTACCTATCGGCCAATGCCTTAACAATTAAATATTGTGAATGGTTGGTATCTTGGTACTCATCTACCAATATGTATCGAAACCGATTTTGATATTTCATCAAAACCTCTGGAAAGCGATTTAACAATTCATTCGTTCGCAATAAAAGATCATCAAAATCCATAGCTCCAGCCTTAAAACAACGCTCTACATAATTCTGATAAATTTCTCCCATTCGCGGTCTTTTTGCCATGGCATCGGCCTCGACCAGTTCAGGGTTTTTCATATACGCCTTTACTGTAATTAGGCTGTTCTTATACGAGGATATACGGTTCTGTACCTGTTTGTATTTGTAAACATCTTTGTCGAGCCCCATTTCCTTAATAATCGAAGCGATAAGTCGTTGGGAGTCTTGCGTATCATATATTGTAAAATTACTGGGATAGCCCAATTTGTCGCCGTCGAAGCGTAGCAATTTGGCAAAAACCGAGTGAAAGGTACCCATCCAGAGATTTTTGGCCTCCGAATTACCCACAATATCGGCAATACGCTTTTTCATTTCCCGTGCCGCCTTGTTGGTAAAGGTCAATGCCAGTATATTAAAAGAATCGACACCTTGTGCCATCAAATGGGCAATACGATAGGTCAATACTCGGGTCTTACCAGACCCCGCTCCCGCAATGACCATCAATGGCCCATCTTTATGCAAGACTGGGGCCTTTTGCGCATCGTTTAATTCATCGATAAAATTCTTCAACAGCTTTGTTTTTTTTGGACTGTGAATTTAGCCATAATTCAGGTTATGTAGAAATCAACTCCTTTAGATTTATGAACAATGAAATTGCCATTGTACCTATTTTGAATATATTTAGCTTTTAAATAATCAATTGTATGCATAAAACGGCTTTGAAGTCCAATTTTATAACGCTTATATTTTTGGGTTTAATGGCGCATAGCTTAGCACAAACCAAAAAAAGTGGGCCTATAATAGCGGACTATGGGAGTGTCTGGAAAGTTGACAAACAAGATTTCAAGGTAAATACCACCAAAACTTACAGGGTCGTCTTTGATGTCTCGTACTCCCCCAACGACAAGTCACAACTAAACGCGAGTATAGAGACCGCTGCAAGGTTTCTGAACATGCATGCTCAAAACGGTGTCCCCTTAAATCAATTAAAAGTGGCGTTAGTAGTACATGGCAAGGCTGCGAAAGACCTTCTTTTATCTGAAGCTTATATTGCCAAATGCGGAGTAGAGAATCCGAATGAAGAATTATTGAACGATTTAATGCATGTTGGAGTCGATGTCGTCTTATGCGGACAAACTTTTTCCTCAAATGGTTTTTTAAAGGAAGACCTGATAAACGGTGTACAGTTATCACTTTCTGCTATGACCGCTTTGATCCAACTACAGGACGATAACTATAGATTGATAAAATTTTAGCACAAATGAAAATATTGGGAGTTTTGGTCGTATTTCTTTTAGGATGCACCCTTCAAGCACAGGGGCAAAATCTAGAAAAAGAATATACAGCAATTGAGCGTAAGGTAATTGAATGGAGACGTCATTTTCATCAACATCCCGAATTGAGTAATCGTGAGTTTAAAACTTCGGAAAAAATTGCCAAACATCTTACTGACTTGGGCATTGAAGTTCAGACGGAAGTAGCCCACACAGGCGTAGTAGGTATTTTAAAAGGAAATAAACCAGGAAAAGTTGTTGCGCTTCGCGCTGATATGGATGCTTTACCCGTTACCGAACGCAATGACTTACCATTTAAATCAAACGTAACCTCTGAATTTATAGACGAACAAGTAGGGGTGATGCATGCTTGTGGACACGACACCCACATCGCCATTTTGATGGGGGTCGCCGAAATACTCGCAAAAAACAAAGATAAGATCAGAGGCACTGTGAAATTTATTTTCCAGCCCGCCGAGGAAGGCCCTCCCCCAGGGGAAGAAGGTGGTGCACTGCTGATGATAAAAGAGGGCGTATTAAAAAACCCTGATGTTGATGCTATTTTTGGGCTGCATATTAATTCAAGTACTCCCGTAGGCGTCATCCGTTACAAACCTGGTGGAATGATGGCAGCCGTTCAGCGTTTTGTCATTGACGTTAAAGGGAAACAGACACACGGCTCAGAACCTTGGGGAGGCATCGACCCTATTCTTATCAGTGCAAAGATTATTGACGGACTACAAACCATTATAAGTAGGGAAACCGACCTTACCAACGAAGCGGCTGTCATCAGTGTCGGTAAAATTACAAGCGGGGTTCGGTTCAATATAATTCCAGAAAGCGCACAACTTATAGGCACCATTCGCACACTAGACTATGACATGCAAAAATTGATTACCCATCGAATGCAAGAAATGGTCCCTGACATTGCCAAAGCCTATGGCGGGCAAGCGACCATTGAAATCAAAAGTAATACCGACATTACCTATAATGACCCTGATTTAGTTGAACAAATGCTTCCTGTTATGCAAAAAGTAGCCGGGTCGGCAAACGTTCAACTTCGAAAAGCATCTACAGGAGGGGAAGATTTTTCCTATTTCCAGAGAGAAATACCCGGATTCTTTTTTTATTTGGGTGGCATGACCCCAGGAAACACTACACCCTACCCCCATCATACCCCAGATTTTAGTATAGATGAAAATGGATTGTTATTGGGCGTCAAAACTTTGACAGAGATGAGTTTGACTTATTTAAAACAATAAAAAAACACACCATCAGTTTTTGATGTAGATACTATACCACTCATAGGTTTTGGGGGCGTTGTAATTTAGATTTTATGGAACACTTATTAGATTTTTTTAAAAATATTCCGTGGTGGGCTTGGGTACTTGTCGTATTAGTTCTCATCGCAATTCGCGATATCTTTGTACAGCGTAGGCATACCATTTCACATAACTTCCCAATTGTTGGACACCTACGATATGCATTAGAAAGTATCGGTCCGGAAATGCGACAATATTTCGTAGCCAATAATCGAGAAGAGCTTCCTTTCAACCGTATTGAACGCAGCTGGATTTATGCCTCTGCCAAGAAAGAGAATAATTACGAAGGATTTGGAACGGATAGGGATATTTATGCCCATCAGCATATTTTTGTCAAGAACCAGATGATGGCCTATAACGTACAGAAAGACCATCCGAATGCCAAGGATAAGACATTTTTACCCTGTGCGAAGGTTATGGGGGGGTATAATCAACGTAGAAAACCATTTAGACCGGCATCGGTGATTAATGTGTCGGCCATGAGTTTTGGTTCATTATCGGCAGCTGCGGTCGAAGCTTTGAATAAAGGCGTGAAAAAATCAAGTGCCTACCATAACACAGGAGAAGGAGGGCTTTCTCCTTATCATAAACAAGGAGGTGATGTTATTTTCCATTTCGGAACCGGATATTTTGGCGTACGTGCGGCCGATGGTAGTTTTTCGCTCGATAAACTAAAAAATCTCACTGAAAAAAACCCTTGCATAAAAGCCATAGAAATCAAATTGTCACAAGGAGCAAAACCGGGTAAGGGAGGCGTATTGCCTGCCGCTAAAATCACTCATGAAATAGCTGAAATACGGGGGGTTCCGTTAGGAAAAGACGTGCTTTCCCCCGCCACACATTCTGCTTTTAACAGCATTGAAGAATTATTACTACTTATTGAGGCAATTGCAGAGGCCACAGGGCTTCCTGTCGGCATTAAAGGAGCTATTGGTAAGTTAGACCAGTGGGAACAACTGGCAGACCTGATGGTTAAGTCGAACAAGGGTCCTGATTTTATTACCGTTGATGGTGGAGAAGGCGGTACGGGAGCGGCTCCCCCTTCATTCGCCGATCATGTTTCCCTTCCTTGGGTCTATGGTTTTTCAAGTCTTTACAAGGTTTTTCAAAAAAGGGAACTGACGCAAAGAATAGTGTTTATAGGAAGTGGTAAGCTAGGGTTTCCGGCGAAAGCCGCCATGGCCTTTGCCATGGGCGCCGATTGTATCAATGTCGCCCGTGAGGCGATGATGAGCATCGGATGCATTCAAGCCCAGGTATGCCACACCAACCGATGTCCGTCAGGCGTGGCCACTCAAAGCAAGTGGTTGCAAAACGGAATCAACGTTCCTATAAAGTCGGATCGGCTTGCCCAATACTTCCAAACTTTTAGAAAAGAATTTTTAGAAATCACACATGCTTCAGGATATGAACATCCTTGTCAATACACCATGGACGACATTCAAGTCAATGTCGATGATAATGACCTGAACAAATCTTTGGCCTCTACTTATGGCTATAACAAGGTGAAAGTACCTTTTGAGGGTATGCAAAAACTAAGTGATTGTCAATATCTAGGTGGAAAACAACACATAGATTCGACCAACGTTGTTGATGAAAATGTTAGTTTTGTCAAAAATTAAATTAAAAATTCTATTATAAAATCCGTTCCCTATGAAAAAAACCATTCTTTTTATTCTTTTGGCTGTTCCTCTTTGTATGCATGCGCAGCGCAAAAGCGACCTCATAGCTGAAATTGAAAGTATTAAAACTTACCGTGATTCCATTCAAAATGAATTAATCAATACACAAAGAAGCGAAAAATCTAGTCTCGCCCGTATGGAAGCGGCCGAATCACAACTTTCAGAATTACGCGATGCCAATGCTTTACTCTTGCAAAATTTAAAAATGTTTACTGAAGCTTCGAACAAAAGATCAGCAAGTATTGGCAATACGCTTGAGAGTCTTAAGGAAAAGGAAGCCCAATTAAAAATTATCAAAGACGAGATTGCCAGTAACGATTCTACTGCCATCGTGATATTGACCAATGCCAAGCAAACCTTGGGTGAGAATGCCAAAATTTCGGTCAATCAAGGTGCCGTGGTAATTTCTGAAAAACTTACAACCCTTTTTGGTGATGGTGCCAAAGCGGATGTATCTGAAGCAGCCAACGACGTTTTGGGGAAAATAGCGAATATTTTATCGATCAACCCCAATATTGGTATTACGGTAGAGGGACTCAGCATGACAGGTGAACTTGATCTAGCTTTGAAACAAGCGGCGGCATTAGGCGGTATTTTACAAAAGCAATTTTCCATTGCTCCCGAAAGAATCACCGCAATCGGCAAAGACGGAAATTTTACCGAAGGAATAAATTTTCGATTACATCCGCAATTTGAAAAATTCTATTTGACGGTTCGTGAGAATATGAAGAATAATTAAAAAGAATAACATCCCTTGTCTTCTTTTTAGAATTCAAGGGATGTTCCTATGTAATTATTACTTTTTTCTTTGAATTATCCTTTGGTTATTAGGGTAGTTAAATACTCCACCAAATCGACCAATTCTTCCTCGTTCATTATCTTATGAAGTCCTTCTGTCATTAACGATTTATCCATAGCCGTTAATGCATCTATATCCGTTAATTCAACGGCCACTTGGGTACCACCCATCATTTTTAAAGTAAGCTCATCTTCCGTTCTGCTCAGTATATAGCCGGTATATGTTTTCCCATCCTTCATTTTAACGGTATAACCCTCATATCCGAAACTAATACCTGCACTTGGGTCGACGATATTGGAATACAAAAAGTTCTTCGACAACTTGCTTCCAATATCAGAAAGTGTTGGGCCGAATTCTACTCCATTACCATCGGCAACGTGACAAGCACTACAATACATATTGTAAACTTCCTTTCCTTTATCCGAATTGCCCGTACGCTCGACCAAGACATCGATATTGAGATTGCCAACCGAATCGTTCTTTAGAAAGCTGGGTGCACTATGTCGAATAAGGCTATCTCGGCTGCCCATTAATTTTAAGACCGCCGTTTTTCTATAAGCGCTATCCAGCTTATTCTCTTTAAGAAAATCATATAGTTTATGTTGGCCATCACTGGTATTCCCAAGACCCTCTACAATGTTACGCTTTAGGGGAAGCGAGAGCTTTTGACTAAAAAGACTTTCGGTCAACACATCGACCGCATCGGTATTTTTAATACTTCCTAGCAACCCGAGTATTTGCATCTTGTTAGACTCTGGTGCCTCTGATTCAAGATAGGCTTGCACCAATGGTTTACCACCAAAATCAAAGAGCACGCCCGCCGCTTCCTTTCGAAGTTCCCCAGCTACGCTACTTTTTAAAAGGACCTTGAACAAAGCTTGGTTTTGATCATAAAGTTTTAGATTTTTAATAGTCATCAGCCATTCCGGTGTTCCTTCGATTTGCGGAAGGACGCTTTTGACAGTTTGGATATTCTTTTTGGAATTGATTACAAAATCCCCATCCAACTGTCCTACCGCCAATGCCTTCAATTGCGCACCCGCCGGATGATCCATCGTTAGAAAATTCATGAGCAAGGCATTCTTTTTAGGATGTTCTTTAAAACTGAATGCCCTAAAATAAGAAGGTAACCTTTCATCGGGAACATTTCCGTTTTTGATTATCTCTGCCAACATGGGGACTGATTCAGAAGCCCTAACCCGCCAAACGATATCTTTACCACCGGCATCCATCCAATCGTTACCCATTTTTTTCTTCCATGCTCCAAAATAAAGATCGGGATATTGATCTGCCGCTATCCCTAAGGCTTCCAAATACCAGCGATCACCAGCTTCATGTTGTTGCGCCAAAACTGACCAAAGCTCGGCAGCCTTGGGGGTTCCCAAAAAGGCAAGGGCAAGGGCTACTTCCCGACGCACTTGCGGAGAGGGGTCGTTTACCATCTTTTCAAGATAGGTTTCCAGTGAAGTGCCTTCGGCCGCAAATTTCGCCATCCGTATACCTTGAACTCTAAATTTTATATCATCATCAGCTAATGCCATTTCAATATACACCGAAGCTTTTGCCGGTATATTCGCCCCCAACCATAAAGCGCGTGCTTTGGCAGTACCGCCTTTGGCCATTAATTCTTTTAAAATCGGCTCGCTGCTTTGCCCCATGGCATGAATTTTTTGCCACGATTGGTAAAAGACATCCATATTATCCGACAGTAATCCCACTGCAGCCCCTTCACCTGTACTAAAATCAAATTTCTCAGGCTGATAGCCCTCTTTAGTGGATAAATGATATATTCTTCCTCTTGAAATGTCTTCTGCCTTATGCCCCCCTACTCCTCCATCATACCAATCAGAAATAAAAAGCGATCCATCGGGAGCAACAGTCACATCATCAGGTCGAAACCAATCATCTTGGCTTTTCACCATGTTCTGAATTTTTGCCTCATAACCCGCGCCTTTTTCCGAAACAAAATAACTACGTACCACGTTATGCCCCGGTTCGGCATGAATCAATTGGTTTTGATATTTTTCAGGAAGGAGGTCGCCTTCATATATGATTATCCCGCAAGGCGACCCCGAGCCCGTCTGTAACAGATTAGGAACAGTTCCCGGATCGTTCAAGTGCCAATGCCGCTTTGGAATTTCAACATTCCAACCCGTTCTTCGTTCGCGCCAGCTTTGCCCCGTCAATGCATTTTTATAACCATAATTGCCATGCTCCATCAAAAAGTTGATCCGTACCCCTCGATTTCCATCGTCATCATTGTCCGATTGCCATAAACCTCCATAGGAATCAATGGTCAGTTCAAACGGATTTCTGAAATTATCTCCTAAAACCTCCACCCTAGAACCGTCCCAATTGGTACGAAATGCCATGCCTTCCCTAAATGGCTTACCTTCGTTAGTAATGGCTCTTCCATGAATATCGTTAACGATATTTCCATTCTTGTCTTTGAGCTGGCCTCCGTTATTTCCAAAATTAAAATAGAGTTTACCATCTGGTCCGAATACAAAGGCATGTACACCATGATCGTGGTCGACCCCCTCTATTCCTGTAAAAAGGATTTCTTTTGAATCGGGTATATCATCACCATCCTCGTCGGTAAAAACGAATACATTTGGGCTGACGGAAACAATTATTTTATTGCCCAGAACGGCAATACCCAAAGCAGAATTAATATCTTGACCCTGATAAAAAACTTTTGAACTGTCGGCTACACCATCGCCATCGGTGTCTTCTATAATCAAAATGCGGTCTCCCTTATCGTCATAGGTATTATTAGGATTTGCAAAAAGTCGGTAATTTCGCCCCTCGCAGACCCAAATTCGTCCTTTGGCATCAATGGCCATATTCGTAGGGTTGGTCACCATAGGTTCCGATGCAAATAATTCCATTTGCAGTCCTTCAGCAATATCCATTGAAGCCAGGGCATTTTCGGGTTTTCGTTTTTCTTGTTCGGAAAAGGCAGCATAATCAATTTCAGCATCTTTTTTTTCTTCTTCGCAAGAATTAAAAACTAAAATTGGTAGACAAAACAACAGAAGTGTAGGGAATTTAAAAACGGTATACATTGGTGGTTATATTAGAGGTTTGTTGTATTTCGATTCTAAAAGTAGGAAAAAAAGATATGCTTTGGAGCTAGGTTTCAACACCGCTAAAATTTGGTTTAATAGGGCCTTCGTTTTTTTATCGCTTTCACTTTGTTAACACTTTGACGTAGTGAATGTTAATATCATTTTAATTTGATTCTTCAAAATTGAATACTTTTTTGAAAAATGAGTCGTTCTAAATCAATAATCAAACCATCAAAAAATGACAGGAGAAGGAATTTTTCAATTATTCGCTTATACAATACCGGCCGTAGTCACTGGAGTTATTGCTTTCTATTTTTTCAGATTGCACACTAACAATGAAGAAGGACGACGACGATTTCTTCTACATAAAGATTCACAAAAAAACACATTACCCATTCGCCTTCAGGCGTATGAGCGTATGGCTTTATTTTTAGAGCGAATAGCAATACCAAGTCTTGTTGTTCGCGTTGCCCCAAAGTCTGCTGACAAGGGTGCCTATGAACAATTGCTGATCAAAACAATAGAAAATGAATTCGAGCATAACCTTTCACAACAGATTTATTTATCAGATGAATGTTGGAACGTTATCAAAGCTGCCAAAAGTGCCACGATACAAATGATTCGCAAGGCAGGGTTGAGCGAAACCGATTCGGCAGATAAACTAAGAGAAGATGTTTTGACCGAAACTATGGACAAATCTTCGCCTTCGGCCACGGCACTATCTTTTGTAAAGAAAGAAATTGGGGAGCTTTGGTAATTATCTAAACGAATGCTCCTGTTCTACACCCACTACTAAATAATTTGGCACCTATCTGAACTTTAAAAAAGCTCAGATTTCCGGTTCGATTTGATTTAATTCCGTATTCTTGTATTTTGCGAAATTATAGCCACTTTCCCACCAAGCCGTCATTTTTTCCTTATTGAAAATCAACGAATTTGTGGTTAATACCGCTGGGGTATAATAAAAATTAATAATGGCCTTATTATGTTTTGCCACGTATTTTCCAATGCGAATATTTTGGTGTTCGATTCTATCTAACATGTAACTGAACATCGTTGTGAGCAATGAAAAGGCGTTTTTCGAAGGCATGCGATTAAAAAGTGTGGTTTCGGTCTGCAGAATTATGGCATCTACCTCTGTCGCACCTCTTTTTATAGCCTCTTCAATAGGTACCATCGTACCCAACCCACCATCTGCATATTCACAACCATTCTTTTTTACCAATGACATAAATGGGGTGTAATTACACGAAATCCATATCCATTCGCAGAACTCTTCATATGTGAAATCATTTATCGATTTATACTCCACTTGATTCAGTGATAAATTCGAAACCGCAGCGGCAATATCTTTATGGCTTGATTTTAGCGTTTCGAACTCTTCGACCGTAAGCGTTTTTTTAATTAGTTTTAGCAGGTTATGGCTCTCCCCAAAAGTCTTGCTACCGTGATAAAAGTTTTTAAACACATTCCAATGGTTGATTGCAATATTGTCGACCCCGTGCTTTTTTTGAATGACAAACGGACAATTACTAAAAATACTATGCTGATTTACAGAAGTGTATACCTCTTTTATTTTTTCAATCTTGCCGAGAGCCAAGTGTGAAATCAACAAACTTCCTGTAGAGGTTCCTAAAAAAATGTCATATTTATGGTTGAGTTCTTGAATAAGGTATTGCGCAACGCCGCCTGCAAAAGCCCCTTTACTTCCACCACCCGAAATGACCAATGCTCTCATACTATTTTAATTTGGTTTCAATATAACGCTTTTCTTCAGGGTTTAGTTTCCCGCTCAAAGCCATAATGCGGTCTTTATACACTTTATCCTTTAATAATTCATCTAATAGGTCTCGCGCAAATTTCTTGAAGCGCCATGAATGATGTGTCGATGCTTGAATTAAATCTAAAAGGTTGGTTTCAGTAAAACCAAAAGCTTGCTTAAGATATTCAAACGCCCCCCTTCGTATTTCAAATGAATATTCAGGACTCGTATAACTACTCAATTCATCAAAATACAACTGGGTGTTACGACCTTCATAATCATTGGTCAATATTGCCAAGGTCAACCATAACAACCGTACATTTTTATTGGGTAACCCGGTAATTCCTTTGGTAGCATCTAAATATCTTTTTTGGTCATCAGGGTAAGCCATCCATAATTTTCCCAGGGCGCTCTCTACGATATGGTAACTTTTTTTATGGAGCAGGGCTTCCATCTTTTCTTTTGGATAAATCGAAATATCGGGTACCGTAGTTACCAAGGCCTTTTTTAAAAGGATGTTTTCTGAGTTTAGTACCTCATTTACGATTTCATCAGGAAGTATATTCGGGTAGTTCTTCACTACAAATATTTTGAATTCATTGGAATCAAAGCGATTCCAATAGTCTAAAAAATCAAACCCCTTGTCCGCTGCACCTTTGAGGTCTTTTTCCATTTCAAAAAGCAGGCTCAAAGCAGAAGAGGCATGCGCTAAGCGCCTTTTTGCCGCTTCTGAAGCTATCCCAGTGTTTTTTATCCAATCATCCGTAAAGCCTGATAAATCTTCACCGCTAGCCGCTTCCATCTCTTCAAGAAAATTGGCAATCGTCACATTCTTAAATTTGTACTTGTTTAAATAGCGTTGTATTCCTTTTTTAAATGCGGAATCCCCAATTTGGGAACGTAACATAAATAGGGCCCAAGCTCCTTTTTCATAAAAAATAAGACTGCCGGCTTTCGGGTCGTTAAGACTTTGGGCTTCTCCCCTATCGGCCAAGGCCTTTAACTCAAGTAACGTTTCATATAACTTCCAATAGAAATATTCATCGCCAAAAATTTCCTTTGCGGCCAAATAGGCATAATAAGTAGCAAAACCTTCATGTAACCAATGACTATGGCCGTCAACTTCAGTCACCAAATCGCCAAACCATTGATGTGCCAATTCATGGGCATTAACATTGATGTAATTTTTATCAATAAATGCAGTAGAATCAATAACGAAGCCATCGGAAAAAATAGTTGCACCAGTGTTTTCCATCCCTGAGTACAAAAAATCCCTTACCGGAATCTGCTTGTAATTCTGCCACGGATAAGGTACTCCTATTTCGGTTTCTAAAAAATCAAAAATACGTTTGGTGTATCTATAGGTCGGTTCGACCTTTGCACTATCATTTGGATAATAATAATTTGCAATCGGTATACCACTGGCAGCTGTTAGTTCTTGCTTTGAATAACTGCCGATCGCAAAGGCTAGCAAATAACTGCTCATAGGTTCCACCATGTCATAAGACCATACCCGCATGGCATCTTTGAGGGGTTTCTTTTCGGTATAAACGAGTTTTCCATTGGCGATTACTTCGTAGTTCGCATTAAAATTGATGTTCATGTCAAACACTACTTTTTCATTCATATCATCAAAACTAGGCAACCAATAGCTGGTATACTTGCCTTGACCTTGCGTCCAGATCTGCTCATTTCCGGAAATGGTGTCATCCCAACCCAAAAAATACACGGTTTGTTTTGGGTTGACGGTATAATCAAGCATCAATCGATAAGATTTTCCTTTTTTAAAGGATTTTTTTATGGTTATCGTTTTATCATCATAAGAAAAGTCCGCCTTTTTACCATTGAGCCGCGCCGCTTGAAAGTGCATATTTTTAGCATCCAGAAAAACGGAATCCACTGCATCTACTACATCAAACTCATAAGTAACCTGGCCTTTGATCTGTTTTTTTTGGGGAAGGGGTGAAATTGAAACCTTGGCATATAAGAAGTCTACCTTAGGTTGTTGTTGACTAAAAAGCAATACGGTAATTAGGAAGAAACAACTGCTATAAAAATATTTCATTTATAAATTAAATGGTTTGTTGTTCAAATTTAGCATTTTAGTTTGTTGCAGTTGTATGGGGTAACCGCTATTTTAGTCGCATGAACGCCAATTACCTTCAAACCCCCATTGCCTATCTCAAAGGCGTTGGCCCAAACAGGGCAGAAACGCTGCAATCGGAATTAGGTATCGGCACCTATCAAGATCTCATAAACTTATTTCCGAACCGTTATCTTGATAAGACCCATTACTATAAAATACGGGAACTGCAGCGAAGTAATGCCGAGGTTCAACTGGTAGGCAAAATTATTCATATCAAAACCATAGAACAGAAAAAGGGGAAACGTCTAGTGGCCACTTTTGCAGATGATTCAGGAGAAATGGAGCTCGTTTGGTTTCGGGGGCAAAAATGGATTCGTGAAAACCTGAAATTGAATACACCCTATGTCATCTTTGGAAAATGCAATTGGTATAGCGGTAAGTTTTCAATGCCACACCCTGAAATGGAATTGCTGGCTACTCATGAAAAAGGCTTGAAAATTGCCATGCAACCCATTTACCCGTCTACTGAAAAATTGGCCGCCAAAGGCATTACCAACCGGGTGACCAACAAACTCATGCAGCAATTGTTTATGGAAACCAAAGGGCAGTTCACAGAAACCCTATCGCCAAGTCTCTTGCATGAACTTAAATTAATTTCAAAAAGCGCAGCGCTCTTCAATATCCATTTCCCGAAAAATCAAGAATTACTTGCCAAGGCACAGTTCCGTTTAAAATTTGAAGAGCTATTTTATATACAGTTGCAACTGGTTTCTAAAAATCTATCGCACAAACAAAAGATAAAGGGGTTTAACTTTGACCAAATCGGGGAACCCTTCAATGACTTTTACAGCAACCGATTGCCCTTTGATCTTACCGGGGCACAAAAACGGGTTATTAAAGAAATACGTGCCGACTTAGGAAGTAATGCGCAAATGAACCGATTGCTTCAAGGCGATGTAGGTTCGGGTAAAACTATTGTTGCATTGATGACCATGCTTTTGGCTATTGGCAATGGTTTTCAAGCGTGTCTGATGGCTCCTACCGAGATTTTGGCGAACCAACATTTCAATGGCATCAAAGAACTCCTCGAAGGAATGAACGTGAACTGTGCACTCTTGACCGGTTCCGTAAAAAAGTCGGCGCGCAAGCTAATTCACGAAGAGTTAGAAAATGGTGAATTACACGTTCTTGTGGGTACCCATGCCCTTTTGGAAGACAAGGTGCAATACAAAAACCTTGGGTTGGCCGTTGTTGATGAGCAGCATCGTTTCGGGGTTGCACAGCGTTCAAAATTGTGGCATAAAAATGATATTCCGCCACATATCTTGATCATGACCGCCACTCCCATACCGCGTACCTTGGCCATGAGCCTCTATGGCGATTTGGATATTTCGGTTATTGATGAGCTTCCTCCCGGTAGAAAGTCGATTAAGACCGTGCATCGTTTTGACTCGAATCGGTTAAAGGTTTTCCGGTTTATTAGGGATGAAATTAAAAAAGGAAGGCAAATTTATGTGGTCTACCCCTTGATCCAAGAATCGGAAGCTTTGGATTACAAAGATTTAATGGATGGCTACGAAAGCATCGTCCGTGATTTTCCCCAACCTAATTATCAGATTTCTATCGTGCATGGTCAAATGAAACCGGCGGATAAAGATTATGAAATGGACCGTTTCGTAAAGGGAGAAACGCAGATTATGGTAGCAACAACGGTCATCGAAGTGGGGGTCAATGTACCGAATGCATCGGTTATGATCATCGAAAGTGCCGAGCGGTTCGGGTTATCGCAACTGCACCAATTACGCGGACGGGTCGGTCGTGGTGCAGAGCAGAGTTATTGCATTTTAATGACCGGACATAAATTATCATCGGATGCCAAAACAAGATTGGAGACTATGGTACGAACAGGTGATGGTTTTGAAATCGCAGATGTCGATCTAAAGCTTCGGGGACCGGGCGATTTAATGGGAACACAGCAAAGCGGGGTGCTAAATTTAAAAATCGCCGATATTGTAAAGGACAATGATATTTTGCAAACGGCACGATATCATGCGCTTCAAATATTAAAGGCTGACCCTGCTTTACAAAACCCCGAAAATTTAGTCATTCGCCATACCTATGCACAATTGGCAAAACATAAAAATATTTGGACGTATATCAGTTAACAATGTTAAAGATAGTGTTCCCTGCATCCAAATATTGTCTTATATCATAAATGCCATAGAAAAAATGTAACTTTAATGATATAACATATTTTCAATCTCATGAGGTTTTTTATCCTTTTAGTTGCATTTCTAACCATATTTTTGAGTTGTAAGGATAAAGACATTTCCATCAAGAAACAAGAGAAGGCAATTGTTTCAACAATTTTTAAAGAACCCAAAAATGAAGTTGTTCTTATTTTAAAAGATTCCATTGAATCCCTATTCATGAATATAAGAACAAGCTCACATCAAGTTATGCCTGATATAATGGTCATGGGGAGCAAACACAAAAACAACATGTTGATTGTACCTACAGACAGTACATTGGATATAGGCATTGTGAAGACGCACATATATGTTGCCAGCGGAGCGTTTATGAAAGGGGATACCGTACAAATAAACCTCAAGGAATCATATACCAATAAAGAACCTATAAGATACCCCTATTATTCTTTAACTAACAGAGATATTAACCTTTATGAGCTTAATTTTGACTACTATGTCAGCTTAAAAACACCAACGGCAAAAACTTTTAGTCGGTACGAAATGACTTCAAGGATGAAACAATGGAAAAACCCAGCAACATTAGACGATGTATGTAAAAACATTGTTTTTACTGTTGATAGCCTATATAAACGAAACCTACTATCAAAGGATTTTCGGTCAGAAAAAATAATGGAGGCAAATGTACTAAAAGCCAGCAGTCATTTAGGTAAGGCATTTGTTGAAAAAACCACGATAAATGTTGATTCCCTACTAACTTCCCTTCAAAATGTCACCTATGTCGAAAACGATTTTTTACATAATTCCATACTAGGAGCGCTAAACTATAAGTATTTCTTTAATAGAAAAAAATATGCTAAAAGCTCAGAGTTATATGACGTGATAAGGACCAAAGACACATTATTAAAGCCTGAATTTAAAAGTGCCATATTAGATAGACTACTGACCAGAATATATGCTTCTGAACGTCCATTGTTCAATGGCTATTTAGATAAATTTAGAGTAGATATCCCTAATTCTTCAAAATACATGAACAAATACAGCAAATTGCTGGCCGAAGAGGAATCAGATAAAAAGAACAACGCAATATTGAAAAATAGCACGGGAAAACTTCTTGCCTCAAAAAATAAAAACACTTTCAACTTTAACAATATCCTAAAAAAAGAAGAAGGGAAAGTAATTCTCGTAGATTTTTGGGCAAGCTGGTGTGCTCCGTGCCGAATGGAGATGCCAGCTATCAAATCGTTAGGACAAGAAATCGACACAGCCAAATTTGCTATTTTTTCCATTTCCATTGATAAGAGTATGGTGTTATGGGAAAAGGCTTCGAAACAAGAAGGAATTGACCAAAAAACACATAACTATTTATTGATGGATGCCGATAACTCAAAACTGATAAAAGACTTTAAGATAAAAACTATACCTAGATATGTACTTTTTGACAAAAAGGGTGAATTAATAGATGCAAATGCCCCTCGTCCTTCTGAACTAGGTTTCAAAACCATATTGAACAATTTATTGAAACAATAATCATTTGGTAGTCCAATAAAATGTATTAAAGATAAAAGTATTTCGCAAAGTTTATTGGAGAGCTTTTAAATACATTCAATATCCCAGTGAATTTTACCCAAAGTACCTCACAACGAGAATATTGGCTGTTGTTCTCGACGCCTTTGCCGTGTACTGATATGTTTAATTCTATTCATGCAACCCTTTATGCCGCAAAAGTTCCAACAGCATTTCGGGCTCATCGGTCTGAATGATATTCGCCCCATATTTGATAAGCTCCTCAAGCATTTTTTCTCCACTTCCATAGCGAATATGCGCATCTTTTTCGCCTAACGTATTGATCCAAATTCGCGCGTTGTTCTTTTTCAACAAATCACCGACCGCTTTTGTATTAAATTTAGAATCAATATGTACCACAGGGGGAGCAAACTTTACAACGGCAGAATCGGCCATTTGTAGCGAATAGGCCCGAGGCATTAATTGTGCCGATTTGTCCAGTTCTTTTATTAAATCCAATTGGTCATAGTCATTATCGAAATAGAACACTTCTTTTTCGACTCCCGCCTCATGAACCGCTTTTAAAATTCCCTTGACATTATCGGTTTTCATATCGACATCGATCATGATTTTACCCTTTACCACTTTTAAAAATTCTTCAAAAGTGGGTACCGATTCCTCGCTTATTCTGCCATAGGGGGCCTTTAGTTTAAAGGCCCTGATTTCTGCCAAGGTCAAATCTTCTACCTTCCCCGTTCCCGTGGTAGTACGATCAATCGAACTATCATGCATCAGTATTAAGTGACCGTCTTTTGTTGTTTTTACATCAACCTCGATAATATCGACCCCTAGTGCAATGGCCTTTAAAGAAGAAGCAATCGAATTTTCGAAATTTCCCATGTGTGCACCTCGGTGTGCTGCAACCAAAACAGTTTTGGAAAACGGCTTACTAAATTCCGTCAAGGTTGTCGAAATATCGGTAGTCGTTTTGGTACTCGAACAGGCCAATCCTATAAAAAGGACGATTAGTACGCTTGTTAGCTTTGCAATTTTCATTCGTATGGAATTCGTTACGTTTTAGTATTGGGCATTGTCATGTCCCTATTTTGCTATTTTTCATCCGCTAATGGCGAAAGAAGTAGTTGATTTTAAAAGAAAATCACTATTATTTAGGTTGGGGAGCGCTTATGGCGTCTACATACCTACCTGCCCAATACGGAAGCAAATAGATATAGGGTGCATACTCCCGATTTCCATCGCTACCCCCATTGTTTCTATAGGCTCCATTATGTAAGTGCAAGGTTCGTTCGTCACCAGGCAATACCTCTGAATAGGTTTGGCTTCTGAAATTTGGGGCTATCTCGATCAAATCTTTACGATGGCTGTTATCTATTTTCCAATCGATAAGGTCCATTGGAAATTCGCGTAGCCACCATGCCGATTCATCGCTATCGATATCTTTTCCTCCAGAAAGTGCAAAAAGATAATTCCACAAAGGGTTTTTTTCGGATCGCTCAACCTCCCAATGGCTCTTTACTGCAGCAAAATGGGCCTTTTTTTGTTCTTCCGTCAAAGAATAATTGACAAAACCGGGAATCGTCAAAAAGTACATCTCATCATCAGAATGGTTCCATTTATCACTTAAATCTTCACCCTCTACATAACCGATTACCGAAGCAGGACGATTTGCATTCTCATCATACCCATATTTTCGTATCAACTTTTCGGCCTCCTTTTTATATTTCTTGTCTTTTGTAAAATGATATGCGGTCTGCAAAAACGATAGAATAAGTGTTGAATTCAATCGACGGTCCCCAACATTGATCGGAAAATTATTGACATATTTAGGGTTCCATTTTCCCCAAGCCGTAGGTTCACCATTCCAATCGACCAAATACCAATTATTGTCAATAATATGATCCATTTCTATTTTTATCTGATGTATCGCCCTGTCTCTCCAAGCTTTGTCGGGTGCCAATTCAGCGAAAAGTGCATACACAAAAAAGTGTCCGCAAGACTCATCACTACTTGTTGTAGATTTCCATCGCCAAATTTTATCTTCGGCCAAGCGCCAAATTCTGCCATTTTCGGCAACATGCTTTTTGTACCATTCTCCTGAAAAGCCATTGGCATGAAGGCCTACTTCATATCCGTCCCTTTCAAAAGACCTTGCCGGAAATCCGTCAAGGTCGGGAAGGCTTGTCAAACGTTCCATGGCTTCAAATGCTTCGTAAGCATTCTGTTTCGCATCTTCCGACTTTGTAACCGCATACCTAAACAATTCACCTGCCAGATACATTGAGGTCCAAAGCCCATCATTATCGGTATCGTGGTTGTAACCCGTAGAGAGGTCTCCCGGCGTTGTCAGGGTCAAATCTGTCGTGAATCCGTATCGAATATGACGAGACCGCTGTATTTCTTGAAAATAGTTCGCCTTTTCTTCCAAAGTCATAGGCTCAAAGCTAATCTTGCTCATCCCTTTTTTGGTCAAGACCAAAACAGTTTCGTCAGGACCGTCTTTTAAATCAACGACATGATCATCAACCAACCACCGTTTTGAGGCGTAATAATCATATTTTCCATCTTTACGAAGCTTAAAGGCCCCTTTGGTCGATCCGAACCATAAGGCCCCACGAATGTTTTGCAAGCTCGTGATTTCTGTCCAAGGCAATTTCTGGTTTGAACTGTTCAAAGCAAAAGTTTTGCGATTCAATGAATGAATTCCGTTGGTGGTCCCCAAAACAATTTCTTCTTTGTAAAAACACATTGCGGTTAAATTCGAAGAAGTATATACCTTTTCAATTGTTTTAAGCGATAAGTTCAACTGATACAACGCATTTTCGGTCAGTATCATAAAATGACCGGTAGTGTCATCATACGCTAGTGCTATCGGATTCAAATTGTTGATGGAACTACTCCAAACCTTTTGACCGTTCTTAAAGACGGTCAAATCACTGGTTCCGGCCACCAACGTCAAAAAATCAGCGCCTATCGCCATCATCTTTGGATCTTGTATACCATGTTCAATGTAAAACTTACCGGCCCAAGCATTGCTCAAAACCACCGAATCCGTTAGGTATATAAACTGCTCTTGATACCTACTTAAAGCGACAATATGCATATCGGTAAGTGCCCGATACTGTAAATCCCTCCTTATATTTTTCTCATGAGGATGTAGCAACCCGTCATCAGAAAGTATTTTAATGGCTTTATTTCGATCACTGGCTATTTGCAATAGCCCACTATTCCGGGTTTCTTCGTTTACATTAAATTTCTCCGCCCGATCTTGCAAAAAAGGTTGGTCGGAATAGCGTTGTGAGGTTACGGTAAGTGATACCGCAAAGCAAAAAATGAACAATAATTTTTTCATAGTACAATATAGTTTAGCGCTGATAAAATTAAAAGTATCGTAACGGACTCATATCACTATTCTTGATTAATACATGTAGTATATTAACCTATCGAAATAGTCTTTCCATGAGCATATGAAATTAATTTCTCCTCGGAATAAAAAACAATGGCCCATTAATTGAAAATCAATATTTTCCAACTATTTAAATGCTTAAAGAAGTATTTCCTTTGACTTCAGAAATATCTAGCTTCTTGATCAACCCGGGATGATTTGTAAATTACCTTGAAAAAAAATATTTTCAAGGGGTGGCAAAAAAGTAAATATTCCATGCATTATGATCAAAAATGATGGAAGAATATTGTGCTTTATTATTTAGATTTACACTCTTCAAGTCTTATATTAATAGTCGTACAATGGAAGTATTATGAATGTAACAAAAAGTATTTTTCTAACAGGATTGGTGATGTTTTGCTCGTGCAAAGAACAAAAACAGTCTTCTGCCGAAGCACAAGTACCAAGCGCAAGGTTTGAAAGATTGCCATATAACAATCCTGATTTGACTGTAGATCTAGGTGTGGGTTTATGGGCTTCACCGCTACCTATGGATTATGACAATGACGGAGATTATGATCTACTGGTTTCCTGTAGCGATGTGCCTTTCAACGGGATTTTCTTTTTCGAAAATACGAGTGGTGACTCCTTTCCGGTTTTCGCGCCTGCCGTCAAAGTTAGCGATGACCCTGTAAAACATATACAAGTATCTTATGTCGATGGAAAACCTCGGTTTTTGGGACCTGGCGAAGAATTGACAGATTTTAAGAATGCTTTTGCCGATAAATCAGAAGCCCTTTATCCTGGAGATGCTTTTGGAAAACTTCATAATAAAATTCGATTCAATCAATGGAAATATGTCGATTATGAAAACGATGGCGACCTAGATATCATTGTAGGTATTCAGGATGGTGAAGACTATGGATGGGACAATGCCTTTGATGACAATGGTGTTTGGACGAATGGGCCGCTTCATGGTTATGTCTATTTGATCGAAAACATAAATGGCACTTACGAATTAAAAGATAAGATTCTTGCCGGCGGTGAGCCTATCGATGTCTACGGCGCCCCTACCCCAAACTTTGACGATTATGACAATGATGGTGATCTGGACATTATATGTGGTGAATTCATGGATAAGTTTACGTGGTTCGAAAATATCGGTACACGCGAAAAGCCAAAATACGCCAAGGGTAAATATTTAGAAAATGATAAGGGTACCATAGCCATGGACTTGGAAATGATTTTACCTGTTTCTTTAGATTGGGACAAAGATGGTGATATCGACTTGGTTGTCGGTGATGAAGATGGTCGGGTAGCTTTCGTTGAAAATACCGGAAAAATAAAGAATGGCATGCCTGTATTTAACGACCCAAAATACTTTCAGCAAAAAGCAGAACATGTAAAATTCGGAGCATTGGTCACTCCTTTTAGTACCGATTGGGATGATGATGGTGATGAAGACCTTATCTGTGGTAATTCTGCAGGATATATTGCTTTTATTGAAAACCTTGATGGAAAAGAAACACCAAAATGGGATGCCCCAAAATTATTGTCCGCCGAAGATGAAACAATCAGAATACAAGCTGGTGAAAGTGGTTCCATTCAAGGCCCTTGTGAGGCAAAATGGGGTTACACCACCTTGTCGGTCGAAGACTGGAACAATGATGGTTTGAAAGACATTATCTTAAACTCTATATGGGGAAAAATTGTGTGGTATGAAAATATAGGCACCAAAGGAAGCCCCAAACTAAGTGCCGAAAAACCAATTCAAGTACAATGGGAAGGTGAAACTCCCAAACCGGATTGGTACTGGTGGGATCCCCAACCAAATACTTTGGCGACACAATGGAGAACCACCCCAACAGCAATAGACTGGAATAAAGATGGACTCATGGATTTGATTTTACTGGATACCGAGGGTTATTTAAGTTATCACGAAAGGTATAAAAACGAAGATGGACTTATGCTAAAACCAGGCCAGCGTATTTTTAATTCAGGTAACGGTACTTTTGATCGCAAAAATAAATTGATCAATAGTGATAATGGTCCCTTACGCTTAAATGCCGAAAAATACGGTGCTAGCGGAAGACGAAAATTAGCCTTCGGTGATTGGGACAAGGATGGTGATATCGATATTTTGATCAATGGTATAAACGCCGCACTTCTAGAAAATATGGGCGAAGATGCCGAATCAAAAACGGTGACTTTTAACTTTATGGGTGATTTATCGGATAAAAAATTAGCAGGCCACACCACAAACCCTACACTGGTCAATTGGGACAATGAAGGAAAACCCGATTTGCTTCTTGGTGCCGAAGACGGTTATTTTTACTATTGGAAGAACGATTAGTGAAACAAGCCAAAATCATTTTTTAGACAAAACACATGTTACCGGCTGGCAGATCGCCTTCTCAGAACATGGGAAACAACGAATAAGCGGACCTGTCCGCTTATTTTGTTTCTATCAAATTCTGGTAACGCCCCATCCAGTAGGGCAAAAGCCAGTACACCGGCTCTTTTTCCTGTGAAGGATTTCCGGTGACCGCTTCATAAATATTGTTATCCCAACGCACGGTACGATATTCACTTGGGGGACGCAAGGCCACTTGCAGCTCTTCTAAAATGGGCTTCCTGACCACTTTTAAATCTTCCCGTTTCCCGTTATCAATATGCCAATCGATCAAATCTAACGGTGCATCCTTTAAAAAGGCAATGGAGGCATCAAGTTCATCACTACCGCCCGAAAGATAATTATAGGCAAAGTTTACAAAAGGACTTTTGGTTTTCCGGTTCTTTTCAAACCATTCGTTTAAATGATTTTCATATTCCCTTTGAATCTGAGGGTCATCTTCATATTTTATCAAGGGTGGATAAACATACAATGCCATATAAATATCGAAATAGGTTTCCCATGCCGGGTTCGTATGGTGCAACAATTTGGCATTTTCAAGGTAGCCCTCCTCATTTATCAATTGTAAATATTCGTTCTGATATTTTTCATTTTTGGTAATGTGGTACGTAAATTTCAAAAAAGAAAGCAACTCCAGCGAATTCAGTGCCTTTTCGGAAGCCCATTCAGGATCATGGTTTAGCATTTGAGGTGACCACACCCCCCATTTTGTATGCTTCCCATCAACTCCTATCAAATTAAAATCATTAGCTATCAGATGATCCATAATTTTACTAAAATGGTTCGCCACACGCTCTTTTTCTTTACTATCTGCGACTAATGTATAATAACAATAATAACCAAAGAGGTGACCACAAAGCTCATCGCTACTGGTATCACCCTTCCATTTCCACTTTCCATCCTTAGAAATGTGCCAACGTTTTTCTACGGGTTTTTGCCGTGGATTTCGGACTATTTCCTCGGCCAATTCCCGAGGCGTATAGGTACGGTTCATGTCGTGTGAGTCTTCCCAAGAGACAGGTATGATCGTTCGTGCAAAAAAACCATCAATTTCGGTCACCTCCCGTAAATAGTGTAAAAAATCAAATGCCTTTTTTGCTCTTTCCTTTGCTTCGGGACTTTTTGTGACAGCGTAACGAAACGATTCCATGGCCAAATACATTGCCGTATATTCCCCGTCATTATCGTCATCTTCTGGTACTATGGTCGTTGAATCACCGGGAACAGTTAATTTAGACCTCCCGACAATCCATGGCTCCCGCACATGGCGTTGGATCAATTTATTGTAGAAAAAATCTGCCTTAGATTTAAGCGTCATTTGTTTTTTCTTGATGGCACTAACACCCTTTGCTGTTGCGATCCATGCATTTCCCTCATTATCAAAGGCAATATCCCTTACCTCATTGTTCATCAGCCAACGGCTGCTTAACCGCACGGAATATTCCTTTTCCCCTGGGTTGAATCTTGTAATACCATAATTCGTACCGACCCAAATTGTGCCATTCGGTGCTTTTTTAACCACATTGATATGGGCATTCGGCAGGCCGTCTTGAGGTAATTTTTCCCCAATTTTTTCAGTGGCATTGCGAATTGCAATACCGCCCATACTTCCGACCCATAACTTGCCTTCGTCATCATAATCGAGCCCTTTTACATAGGCACTAACCAAGTCTCCATTTTTTTGATAAACGGTCGTTTCATTATCACTGCAATGATAAAGTCCGACATCGGTTCCGATCCATAAACCCTCATTATTATCCGATAAGGCTGCGCGTATACTTCTGGCAGAATCAAAATTCTTTTTCTCCCATGCCCCTTCTGTAAACAACCAAATACCATGTGGCCCCAAGGCATAGATCCCTTCTTCGGCACAAACGATTTTGGCAATGGGCGGTTTAGGCCCTTTCATTTTGACCACTTCTCCTGATTTATGCGTATAAATGGCGTTCCATGTGGCCATCCACACGGTTCCTGAGGCATCTAAGGCGACATCATAAGCAGGGCCTTGATCCACGTTGTCTATTATAAGTCGCCAGCCTGGGTCAGTTGCTTTTTTCTGATAAATACCATCTTTGGTGGCAATCCAAATATTAGCATCGGAATCTACACTAATAGCCCTGACATTGTTTGCATCTGAACTATTTTCTGCAACCAAAAAACCTTCGTGATATTCTTGTTCGAAAGGGGTATCGCTATAAACCGAAAATTCGGTCGCTAAGTCGTTTTTATACTCCCCAGTACGCTCATTACACGAAAAAAATAAAAAACAAGACACTAAAAAACATACTATTTTCATAATTACGTTTATTAGGATTAAGTTTTAGAATCGAGGTAAACGGGCATGTTCCACCCGATTTCAAACCTATAAACTTACACGCTTGCCCAAGTCATGGCTTTCTCTAAGCTTTTCAATAACAATCATGTTCTTTACGGCGTCATCTATGCCGAAAGGTACCGTCGTGCCGTTTCGAACAGCCTTAGAAAATGCATCGACCTGCAGGGTGTATTGGTCGCATATATCAAATGATATGCTCTTCTCTTCTTCTTCTTTGAATACCGAAAGTTTTACCACTTGGTCAGGCGGAGGATTAAACGGAATTTCGAATGCAATGCTTCCTTGAGGGCCGAACAATCGAACCTGCTGCCCTTCGAACAACTGAATAGCACTAAAAAAAGTGGAGTTACCTTGATTGAATTCAAGAATTCCTGAAGCCAAAATATCGACTTTGGTATCGGGGTCATAGGTTATCGACGCTACTACGCTTTCAGGCTCGGCATCGAATAAAAAACGTGAAATTGATATGGGATAACATCCGATATCCATCAAACTACCGCCTCCAAAGTCTTTTTTATTTACAATACTTTTCGGGTCATCGTCAAAAAAGGAAAAAGAAGATTGTATGGTCTTTAAAGGGCCTATTGCCCCTTGATCGATCAGTTCTTTGGCTTTTATCCATTGCGGATGAAACTTATACATAAAAGCTTCCATAATCTTAAGCTCAGGATGCCTTTCAGCTTCTTTCAATAAGTATTGCGCTTGCTCGCTTGACAAGGCTATGGGCTTCTCTACCAAAACATGTTTTCCCGCATTCATGGCTTTGATTGCCCATTCTACATGAAGGTGGTTGGGCAAAGGTATATACACTGCTTCAATCTCCTTATCACCGAGTAGGTCTTCATAAGAACCATAAAACTTCGGTATCTTAAATTCCCCTGCAGCCTTTTCTGCTTTAGCGATACCTCTTGAAGCAATTGCAAACACCTCGCAAAATTCACTTTTCAGCATTGCAGGAATAACCTGTTCCATGGCGATGGTCGCTGCTCCCATGATGCCCCATTTAATCTTTTCCATGCTTAGCTATTACATCTTATAAAACTCGGTTACCCTGTACAATTTAGCCTCGGCTAATTATTTTTTGTTCTTGTTGAACAATACAAAAACCAGTGCTAATAAAATCAATCCTGCAGTGGCCACGGCTCCAACGATAATAGGGTCTAGACTGCACTCTAACCATTTAAGGTTTTCGGGCATCGCTCTGAGAAATGTACCCCAAATAATTATTAGGATACTAAAAATGACCGAAACAATACCTTGCCAACGCTTCAGTTTGACATTAAATATTGCCAATAGAAACAAGCCTAAAATACCACCCCCGAATATTCCTGAAATTTGCCACCAAATATCAAGTGCACTTTTTGCGTTAATCAATAAGAGGCTAAAAACGATTCCGAGGAAGCCCCATACCACTGTTGTTATCCGTAGAAAATTAATACTACTTTTCTCAGAAGCATTGGGTCTGAAGTATTTTTTATAATAATCTAAATACAATACGGTTGCCGAAGAGTTCAAGGCAGAATCAACGGTACTCATTGACGCTGCAAGAATAGCGGCAATGATCAACCCTTTAAGCCCGACGGGCAATTCGGTAGCTATAAAAAACGGGAATACTTCATCGCCCTTCATAATGGAAGGGTCCAAAACATGGCCAGATCCCGAATAAAAAGCAAACATGGCCGTACCTATATAAAGAAATATAGCGGTCAATGGCAGATAAATCAACATGGCGATCCAAACTGATTTTTTCGCCTTTTTTTCCGTCGCGACCGAACTATACTTTTGGGTATAATTTTGATCGGCCATCAAATTTCTGATATTCTCGGTTATCCCATAAATAATCATAACCCAAATCGTACGACTGCTCAGCGAAAAAGAACTATCGCCCAAGCTGAACTTGTCTAGATCAATTGCTTTTTGAATCAGAAAGTCGGGTTTCGAAAAAACCTCCGTGGTCAAAATATAGGCACTAAAAATCAGGCCTCCGATCATAATGATAGATTGCATAACATCCGTCCAAATAACGGCTTCCATGCCGCCCATGAGGGTATACGCTATAGTCAGAATACCAATAATCAAAATAAGCATTTGAATATCAATATCAATAAAAGAAGTTAGCAGTAATGAAGAAAGGTATAGTATAACCGCCGTTCGCCCTACCATAAAAAGCACAAAGGACAATGATGCATATACACGGCCCCAATCCCCAATTTTTTCCTCCAAGTATTTATATACCGAAATGATTTTGTTTTTACGGTAATGGGGAATAACGTATTTGGTCACAAACCAAGTGACAGGAAGCGCGGTAAGCGCAAATATCAACGGATGCCAATTCGAATCAAAAGCTTTCCCCGGTACGGCGATATACGAAATACTACTTGTATATGCGCTCATAACGGCTATACCGGCCGCCCAGGCAGGAATACCCTGACCTGCTACCATAAATTCTTCAGAAGTTTTGGTCTTTCTTAAAAAATATATACCCATTCCTATCATAACAAGTCCGTAAAGAACTAGAATGGCCGTATCAATTGCTCCGAGTTGGTAATTCATTTTAAATGGGTTTGGTGTGGCTTTAGACGGGGAATGCACTTTTAAAGGTGTGCTTTCCCGGTATAAAGAAATTACATTATTATATCATACTGATTTTGTCGAACCTTTCAATATACTCTTTGATTTCTTCACGTTGCTCAGTTTCGAACTTTCGCAACGGAAGCGCCATATAATCTTCACAAATTCCCATCACAGCCAAAGAACATTTTGTTCCTTTTGTGTACCTTGATTCGAATTTGCCAACACTATATATAGTATCATAAATTTGCTTGACCTTTCGGCTTAACTCATCGATCTTAACGAAATCGTCTGCGACCGATGCATTGTAAAGGTCGACAAACAAGGCCGGAAAGAAATTCGCTCCCCCGGCAACGGCGCCATGACCACCGCGTTTTATAGTCTCGGGCAAATATGCCTCCGTACCTACAATGATAGCAAATTCCGGTGAGCTCTTAAATGCCTCGATAAGGGTATAGAGGTAATCAACATCTCCTGAACTGTCTTTGACGCCGATTGCGCCCAATTCCTTGGCTCTTTGAAGGGTTTCTACCGATAAATGCAATTTTGTGCAGCTGGGCATATTATACATCATAAATGGCAAAGGTAATTCGGGCACAAGGCTCTCAAGGTAATCTACCATCTCATCTTGTGAAATAGGGAAATAATAGGGCGGCGCAATAACTACGGCATCAGCGCCTGCAGCTTTTGAATGATGGGCCATCGTTATCGATCCTTGAAAAGAGGTATCGGTTATACCCACAAGAACAGGTACTCTGCCCGCTATATATTTGCATGCTTTTGATATAAGTTCTTTGCGCAATTCATAGGTCAAACTGGGGGCCTCCCCATTCGTTCCCAATAAAAAAATACCGTGTACACCTCCAGAGATCAAATGCTCTACAAGTTTTTGCAAACCTTTGTCATCTAATTCACCATTTTCGGTCAATGGTGTAATCATTGGAGGGATAATTCCTTTTAGTTCTAAACTCATTGATTTTTCTTTAGTAGGTTACAAATTAAAGTTAAATGAAAGCGATACGCCACAATAATATTATTTAAATCTTATGTTATATTACCCTGTATATCAAAATTATTACGTAATATTGACGATAAGAGTTAAAATACTAAAACATGGAATTCGTTTTTGAAAAAATATTTGTTCCGAATAATCACTCTTTTATATCAAGAAAATTGCCGCTTTCCTCGAATGCCAGAATACATTCGCACAAAAATTTTGAATTAAATTATATTACTTCTGGAACAGGACGCCGCATAGTAGGAGACAATATTTCCGGCTTTGAGACAGGAGATTTAGTTCTTTTAGGGCCAGATTTACCACATTGTTGGGAACTTCTTGACGCCGAAAACAATGAACCGCCGACTTGTATTGTAACCCACTTTTCGGAGAATATCATCAACTCCGATTTCTTTAAAATGCCGGAGCTTGAAAAAGTGGTCGCTTTGCTCAAACAAGCAAACAGGGGAATTCGCTTTAAAGTTGAAAATGACACTGAAATACGCAATATTTTAGGCGCAATGTCAGAAAGTCAAGGGTTGGAATATTATATCGGTTTATTGAAAATTTTCAATAGCCTTATTAAAATCGAGGATCTTGAAAAGCTATCGAACCCCATGAACCAATCATCGGTGTTTTCTAAAAACATCGAAAAAATAAACAAGATTTACGAATATGTTTTTCAGAATATTCAAGAAGGCATCAAGCTTGAAGAAGCTTCAGCAGTATTGAATATGGCTCCGAGTTCTTTCTGTCGCTTCTTTAAAAAGAAAACCGGCCTGACCTTTATGGAATATGTAAAGAACGTACGGGTGGGTATCGCCGCAAAACTATTAGCCGAAACCGACAAGCAAATTACCCAGATATGCTTCGAAAGTGGCTATAACAATCTTGCCAATTTCAATCATTATTTTAAAGCCAGTATGGGAAAAACTCCATCGGATTATCGTAAAAACTTTAGATAGCAGCCTACCGTGACTACAATCAACTATTTCAAAAGAATCATTCTTTTTTCTCTTTTTATACTACAGACATCTTACATTTTTTCCATAAATTCTATTAAAAGCGAGGACCCAACACTTCCGGAAAGGGGGGTTTGCGCACACCGGGGCGCACGTGAATCACATCCTGAAAACACCCTTTCGGCATTTAAAGAGGCCGTTCGACTAGGGGCCCAAATGGTAGAATTCGATGTGCGAATGACCAAAGATGGAAAATTGATTATCATGCACGATGCATCCATTGACAGAACTACGGATGGCACAGGTTTGGTCGAAGACCTTACGTGGGAAGAAGTTAAAAAGCTAGATGCGGGCAGTTGGAAATCAAAAGAATTTAAAGGAGAAAGAGTACCGCTGTTGGATGAAGCACTCGATGTTTTTCCCAAAACCATTTGGCTCAATGTGCACCTAAAGGGCGATAAAGCATTAGGAGCGGCCGTTGCCAGAACCATTCTTGATAAAAACAGGGTTCATCAATCGATAGTTGCCTGTAATGCAGCGAGTGCAAAAGGTGTCAAACAAGTAAGCACAGCTATCATGATGTGTAATATGGAGAGAACACCAAAGCGTAAAAAATATGTAAAGAACACGGTCAAGGGAAACTTTAAGGCCTTGCAATTCTTGTCGAAGCGCGATGACGCCAATTTCAGTACCGATATTAATGAATTAAAGCGCCATGCAATTAAGATAAATTACTTCTACAGCAATAGTCCCGAAGCGGGTGTTGCCCTACTCCAAAAAGGTGTCGACTTTGTACTGACCGATGAATTGGAGAAAATGCTAAAAGCAGCAGAAAAAATAGGAATAGAGCGATCGCATTGAATCTAGACCGATAAGCTCAACACATAAAACCGGGAGTTTACCGATGGTACAATAGCCCAGTATCGCTATCTTCTTCCGTACCAATTGATTGCAAATACGACGCGCTTTTAAGCGAAAACTTTGTTTAAATTATTGGCACTCGTAAATCTTACTCTATAGGAAATCTGTTATGCGCCCCGTGAAGCCCTTCATGAAAATTAGACGCTACCAAAGAAAGAATGGCTATAAAAACAACAATAGCCACAAAAATGATGGTCCATTTTTTAATGTTGACAGCTTCGGAAACCGACGCAAACCATGTCCACTTTCCTTTCTTAAACAGGATAAATATTAAAACGATATTGACCACATATAAATGATGGTTTAAAATCATATTTCCAGCGAATACGCCCTTGACCACATAACTTATAATGGCATAAGTCGATAGATACACAAAGAGAAACAAAGCGATATCTTTCTTTTTATATTTTCCATCACTTAATTTCCAGAATAAAAATACCGCTACCAAAACTAATAAAATAGCAACGAAGATGGTACTGGTCATTGCTACGGACTCTAGCGTTGCCATGTCTCCCAGGCGTCTGATTAAATGTTCATACGAAAGCGATTCTCGATATACGATTAAGGGAATGAACACTACAAGAACAAATAAGGCCACCCTATTGGTCCAGTTTTTAATTTTTGTCTCATCAACAGGCCACTTAGAGCTAAATACACCATAAGCCATACCAGAGCCCCCGAAAAAACCGATGCTATACTCCATAACGTTCCACATGTTGAAGGGTATTTCCATTGTATTTCCTAGAACATGTAGAAAATTGCCAAAGGCAAAACCAAAACCTCCGCCCAATGCCGAAAAAATAGCGGCACGAATGGCAGAATTTCTATTTTCACGGGCCATATGCCATACCATAGCAAGACCGGCCCCAAAAATAAAGGCCCAAGCCTCTGAGCGTGGGGGTGTCATTTTAATGCCGATTTGTTCTACTAAAAAGAAATAACAGATCAGGCCGCCAGCTACCATTTCAGAAATCAAAGCGCCCCATTTGACCCTTTTCTTTGCCGTAGAATCGAGAACCATTCCGACCAAACCACCACCTAACAATCCGAACAAACCACCAATAACAAAAAGCATTCCCAGTCCGTAAAAAGCATTGATAAAATTATCGGCGCGACCGTACCCCACCACTATTCCGTAGCTGATCATACCACCTGCACCCCACCCCAAGGCAGAAGCTAGGGCTACAAGCACCATTTTATTGTACCAATCTTTTCTTTGCGACACCAAAACCAATGCAAGACCACCTACCGCACCAGCCCAGGCAGCCCCTTGCTCATGACCGAATTGTCCTCTGATCGCCCATGCCGTAGCCAATGACATTGCCACAATTAAAATTCCCAAAACTTGATTGCTTATCTTCATTTTTTATCTTTTCTACGTTGTCGCCTTTTTAGTAAATTAAGCAAGAAACTTCATCTCGGCCATCAAAAAACTATGTTTAACTAGCCAGCTGTTAAGCCGCGAAGCTTTCAAAACTAAGGCATTAGGGACTAAAAAATTTCGTGAATCTTACCTCAAATGCATTAATAATTTTCTATTTGCCAAAGATTTATAGTTTGTTACTTTTTTTTCTTTTTAAACTGCGTCGTAATTTCAATAGCGCTTGACAGGGCATATGCCGCAGAAAGAAAAAACCTTCTACAACGTACTAAAAATCAACAGATCAAGTCTTTCTGTTAAAAAGATCAACTGTGATGTTTCGAATATCGGTGTTTTAACTATTTTTGAAATAACGTCTTTAAATATACTTCCACTATGAAAAAATCATTATCGATTTTACTACTTGTTCCTTTCCTTATTCTATCTTCTTGTCGAACCAATCAAAAAAACACTGCCGAAGCAGAAGAAATTCCGGCAGAAAAAATAATTACCCCTGAAAATGCTTTGGAAAGCTACCTTGATATCGAGGACGATGCTTTTGCGTGGGAAGTGAAAGACAATTTCGAAATTGGCGAGGTAACCGCCTACGATTTATTATTGACCTCCCAAAAATGGAGAGAACATACTTGGAAACATCAATTGACCATATTGGTCCCCAAAGAAGTTGCTTATGATGGTTCATTGCTGTTCATTACCGGTGGGAGTCTTACCGATGGTATGCCCAATTGGAAAACCAAAGAAAAAAATGGAAGCGAATCGGCCGCAATGGCGCAAATAGCACAAAAGAACAAAGCCATTGTCTCCATAGTGCGACAGGTACCTATGCAACCATTATATGATGGCGACTTGGTAGAAGATCAACTTATTTCCTATACGTTACACAACTATAAAAACGATAAAGACCCTACTTGGCCATTATTGTTCCCCATGGTCAAAAGTGCCGTTCGGGCGATGGATGCCGTACAAGAGTTTTCTAAGGAAAAATTACAGAAAGACATTTCAAGATTCACCGTTTCAGGGGCTTCGAAACGGGGGTGGACAACTTGGCTGACCGGTGCCAGTGACAAACGGGTTGAAGCTATCGGCCCCATGGTCATCGACGTTTTGAATATGCCGGTAAGTTTAGATTATCACCTTACGGCATGGAATGCCTATAGCGAACAAATCAACGATTACATCAAACTGGAAATTCCACAAACGGTGAATACCGCAGATGGAAATGCACTCACCCAAATGATCGACCCTTACTCTTATCGCGATAAACTGACCATACCGAAACTTATATTTATTGGTACAAACGATGAATATTGGCCTGTAGATGCGGTTAAAAATTACATCGAAGACATTCCCGGGGAAAACTACATACACTACACCCCCAACGCAGGACACAATCTTGATGGAGGGGAAAAGGCTTTAAAATCGTTAAGTGCTTTTTGGGGCCACACGTTGAAAAAAGAGCCATATACCGAACTCGATTATACGTTAAACACTGATAACACTTCGGCAACGCTATCGGTAACCTCTGACTCAGAAGACCTAAAATCGGTCTATTTATGGTCTGCTGATTCCGATGATCGCGATTTTAGGGATGAAACCTGGAGTTCCAGTAAAATTGGTCCAACGACCGGTGAAACGACCATCGAGAAAATCGAATTTCCAAAATCGGGCTACAAGGCATTTTATATCGATTTGGAATATGCCGACCCCAATGGCGGCACTTATACCAAGAGCACACGAATGTATTTGGCCGATGACGATGAAGTTCTCTAAAAAACTTCGAAATTGGTCCATAGGTATTGGCATTCCTGTTGTTGTGGGTATTGTTTTCTTTACCGTACTCAACGATACGACTGAAAATTTTCCCGTATCCAAATATTATGGTTATGATACCGCCGTGCCTTTAAAAGATTCTGTTTATACCGTTCGTCATACCGACAATTTCGAGGAAATCTCGATAACTTATCACAGCATTCATGACAAAAAAGTAACGGGCCTACTAAGTCTTCCCAAAAATACAACCGGCCCCCTACCGGTGGTTATTTTAATGCATGGCCTGGGAGACCACAAAGCGGTAGACTATGTGGCTTTTGGCAATGATCTCTTTTTAAAAAACGACTATGCCGTATTGCGATTGGATATTAGCGATCACGGTGACCGGAAAAGTGACGTCTACGATTTTGACCTGACTGGAAAATACAAATACTGGACACGCGACGTTATCAGCCAGACCGTTTTTGACCTGCGAAGAGCCGTTGACTTTATCGAAACCCGCAAAGAACTCGACGCCAATAGAATTGGTTATTATGGCATTAGTCTGGGCGGAATTATCGGCACTATTTTCTGTGGTGTCGAAAACCGTGTCAAGGTGCCTATTATCGCTTTGGCGGGGGGACAGCTGAACTTGCTTTACGAAGAGCAGGCCCTTTCCCAAGACGCAAAGGATTTTGTAAGCGTCATCGAACCCTTGAATTTTGTAAAAAGCATTGCCCCGCGTCCGTTTTTAATGTTAAATGCCAAAAACGATGAAATAATACCTCCCCTAATGAGTAAATTACTTTTTAATAAAGCCGAAGCTCCCAAAGACATTATATGGTATGATGCCAAACATAGGGATGCCCCACTTGAGACCATTTACGGGGACGGATTAAACTGGTTTAACAAACACTTATGAATATGAAAAAGTCACATTTAGGCAAAGGAATGGCAGTGCTGTGCCTTTCTATTCTTTTCAGCGGTTGCAATGAAAAGAAAAAAAGCGAAAAACAAACATCACAGAACGAACAGGCGATGGAACAAATAAAGGAAACGCCTTCTACTTGGGCAGAACGGTTGGGCTGGCCAGCGGGAAAAAAAGTTATTATGCTCCATGCCGACGATATCGGTATGTGCCCCGAAGCAAATACGGCCGCTGAACAACAGTTAACCGAAGGAGTCATTCAATCGGCCGCCGTTATGGTTCCTTGCCCCAATGCCGAAGAATTTATTGCATGGGCGAGAAACAATCCTGCCATGGATGTCGGCCTTCACCTTACACTGACCAGCGAATGGAAAACCCATCGTTGGGGCACTGTGACTGCACCTGCCGAAGTTCCCGGTTTACTTGACGAAACTAAAATGATGTGGCATACGGTCATGCAAGTGGTACAGCATGCATCGGCAAATGAAGTAGAAAAAGAGATTCGGGCGCAAATCGAACAATCGATCGCTTGGGGGTACCGTCCCGATCATATCGATACGCACATGGGAACGTTGTTCGGTGATCCAAGCTATGTAAAGGCCTATATCAAAGTCGCTCAAGAATATGGCATTCCCGCCAATATCATTGATCTTTCAAACCCCCAAGTATTGGGCGAATTCAGAAAAAAAGGTTACCCTTTGGATGATAGTGTAGTAGAAATGGTCGAAGGCTACTCCCTTCCGAAATTGGATTTTTTCACCAGCGCCCCCAAAGCCGATACCTATGACGAGAAAATTGGGGCTTTTAAAGCGTTGATCCAAGGGTTGGAGCCCGGACTCACCGAAATTATCTTCCATCCTTCGGTATTGACCGAAAATCTAAAAGGAATAACCGGTTCATGGCAACAGCGGTCATGGGAGGCACAAATGTTCTCAGATCCCGACCTTATTCAATTCTTTAAAGATGAAGGCATCATCTTTACCAATTGGAAGGAAATTATGAAACGGTTCGAGAAAGGCCAGTAGCCATTGAAAAGGTAATTTACAAGCACAATACCATGGTAAATAAAAGCATCGCTTTCCTTTTTATAATTATCTGTTTAACAGCATGTAAGACCAAGTCAATTGATGTATCGGAACCACCCGAAGGATACACCAATAACACCACCCTGAAAATCGCCTATGCCACCGGTGCGCTCAAGTTGATCGAAAACGAGTTTCCCGTTCCCGACGACCTAAAGGAACATAAAGATGTTATCTACAAAACCATCGATTCTACCCATCTTAAATTGGATGTCTACCATTCAAAAACGTTGGCCCATAATACACCCTTGATCGTTTTTGTACATGGCGGCGCATGGAAAAAAGGGGACAAGAAAAACTATTTGAGGTACTTGGTCGATTATGCGAAAAAAGGTTATGTTACCGCCACGGTGCAGTATCGGTTTACCCCGAAAGTTACCTATCGTGAAATGATCCAAGATGTCGAAGATGCCATTCGTTGGCTCAAAAAAAATGCGAAGGCTTATCATATTGACCATACCAAGGTGGCCACGGTGGGAGGCTCCGCTGGTGGACATCTCGTCTTGATGAACGCTTTTACAAATTCTTCGCATACAACAGCTGCCGACAGTTTATCATCGAAAGTGCAAGCGGTTGTCAATTTTTACGGCCCTACCGATCTTACAACGGATTATGCTAGAAACAATACCTCGGTAACCGTACTAATTGGGAAAAGCTACACCGATGCACCCGAAGAATATAAAGAGGCTTCCCCCCTATTTTTTGTTTCAAAGCAAGCCCCTCCCATTCTTACGTTTCACGGCACCCTTGATGAATTGGTACCTTTCGAACAAGCCGATTGGTTGCATGCCGCCCTTAAAGAAGCCGGGGCAACTTCCGATTACCATTTGCTCGAAGGTTGGCCGCACACTATGGATGCTTCCGTCAAGGTAAATGCCTATGCCCAATACCACATGGACAAATTTTTTGAAAAATATATTCCTAAGCCCTAAAAACGCACGTAACCTCAAGAGTATTCCAAAATAGCCAGTAAAAAGCAACAAATAAGTGCTTCAAAGGCAGTGGCCATAATGTTTAAATTACAACTATTCTAACTCTATATCTTGATATTTTATAAATATCTTGATTTAGAGTTAATATATAATGTGTTTTAAATAATATATGACTAGCACTCTATCTGAATAAAAGTTTTATTTGTATAACTTATATTTAAACCAAAAACCATGAGATTTTTACCTTTGTTTGCCTGTGTATTATTCATATTATCCTGTAAGGAAAAAGCTAAAGAGGAAGCTAAAGATATGGAGGAAGCTAAAGAAGAAACGTTTCAATTACCGGAGGTACAGCCGATAGATCACGCGGCAGTGCTAACACAGGAATTCATTTATGAAATGGAAGATGCTTTGACCCCTGAGTGTCATGCTTCCACTGTCGAAGTGAGCAATGGTGTTGTTGTTGCTTCTTGGTTTGGAGGAACAGAGGAAAAGAATAAAGATGTGGGCATTTGGGTTTCCCGAAACATAGACGGTTCTTGGTCAACGCCTGTAGAAGTCGTGAACGGCGTTCAAGATGAAACCACGCGCTACCCTTGCTGGAATCCGGTTTTGTTCAAGCCCAAAGGAGAGCCATTATATTTATATTACAAAGTTGGGCCAAGTCCGCAAGAATGGTGGGGACTTTATATGACTTCGAATGATGATGGAAAAACATGGTCTGACCCCATAGAACTTCCCAAAGATATATTAGGGCCCATTAAGAATCAGCCTATTCAACTGGCCGATGGTACGATTCTTTCCCCTTCAAGTTTGGAAACAAAATCGGGCGAATGGACATCCCATTTGGAAATTAGTACCGATTTGGGCAAAACTTGGACTTCTACAGGACCTTTAAACGATCCCAATGAATTTGGGGCGATTCAACCTGTCGTTTTAAATTATGGCGATGGGAAGTTGCAATTGCTAAGCCGTACAAAAAACGAGGTGGTGTCACAAAATTGGTCAACTGACTATGGAAAGACTTGGGATAAGATGACAGCAACCTCGTTACCCAACCCGAATTCAGGGGTCGATGGGGTAACTTTAAAAGATGGTCGTCAGCTTTTGGTCTATAACCCGACCGGTAAAAACTGGGGCGATCGTGTTCCGTTGAGTATCGGACTTTCCACCGATGGAAAAAATTGGGAACGGGTATTGGATTTGGAACCACTTCGGGAAAACACCGATAAAGAAGGTGAAGAATACTCGTACCCTACGGTCATTCAGGCCGAAGACGGTATGGTACATATTGTCTACACATGGAATCGCCAAACCGTTAAATACATTGTGCTAGACCCTAAAAAGCTCTGATATAAATAGATGGAATGAAGGTAAAAAGGTGGCAGCGCAGATTGATTCGCGTTTTGGGGGCAGTGTTCCTCCTATTAATGCTACTTTTATATGCCGCGACCAGTACCATCGATACGACCCCTTATTTTAAAACATCCTATTACGAGAATACCATTCAAAAAATGGATTCGGCAATCGAAAGTAAAATTGCGGTTGACGGTCCATTTTTTGCTGGTTTTGCCCGAACCCATATTACTCCTAAAGTGGTCAGCGGTGTACCCGACCCAAAAAAGGGCGAATTCAATACTATAAAAATGGCGGGTTTTGGTGATGGCCAAATCGCGGTCGGGGTGCACGATTCGTTATTTGCAAAGGCGGTAGCCGTTGAAGTTGACAAAAAAGAATTGGTTTTCGTCAGCGCCGATATGGTTATGATACCTGAATTGGTCGTACTTGAAGTCGAAAAGAAATTAAAGGATCGTATTTCAAGAAAGCAACTTTTTTTCGGGGCCACCCATACCCATGCCAGTATCGGCAACTGCATTCCCGGATTTGTAGGCAAGAGTTTCGGGGGAGAATATCAACCGGAAGTAGTCGCTTGGTTAAGCGAAAAATTTACACAACTCATACTTGATGCATTACATGATAAACGCCCAGCAAAAGTCGCTTCGGGCTATAGACACGTTCCACATCTCGTTCGTAATCGTATTATTGGGGAAACAGGAAGATTGAACGACAAATTGAACCTGCTTTCCATTATTCAAGATAACGGTACACAAGCGGCTATCGGTATTTTCGCTGCCCATGCCACCACTATTGCTACTTGGAACAATCAATTCAGTGGTGATTACCCTGGGTATTTTCAAAGAAACCTGGAGCAAAACGGGGTAGATCTGGCCCTGTTTTTTGCCGGGACCGTCGGAAGCCACTCCAATAAAGGCGAAGGCGAAAAATTTTCCAAAGCGCAATACATTGGGGAAACCCTGGCCGATGCCGCCCAAGTATTGCTTAACGAGATGGTATATGATTCAACGGCTGTCTTAACTTCCGTGACCACCGAATTGGAGATTCCGAAACTACAGGCGTTTTACGTGTCCGATCGCAGACGGCTTTCGGCATTTATGGGAAGCCAATTATTGACCGAAATGCAGTCCATTTACCTACAGGGCACCAGGTTGAATGATTTTATATGGCTTGCAATGCCCTATGAACTGAGCGGCGAATACGGTATTGATTTAAAAAATGCGCTAGAACTCAAAGGCTATAATTCTGCCTTAACCAGCTTTAACGGACAATATTTGGGCTATATCGTACCCCAAAAATATTATTATTACGATACCTACGAAGCGCGGTTAATGGGTTGGTACGGCCCCAGTATGGGCGATTACCTGATGGAGTTAAACTTTAAAATGGCCAATGCGCTGACCAACACCCGGCTTTAAACTTAAGAAATAGCGGACATGAAAAAGATTTTTAAATTATTGGGAATGCTGATCCTATTGATTGTTGTGCTTGTCGCTGCGCTCTTTGTGTACAATTGGCGCGATAGAAATCCCGATTATGCCCTTGATATCAAATTAAAGAATAACAATCCCGCCATTTTAAAAGCGGGATTCGCCAAAAGAGCCATCACGCCGACTATTGTAGATACGTGGAACGACGCCAATGGCGACAACAAATACAACGAAAAGGATGGCGATACGTACAATGACAACAACAATAACGGAAAATTCGATGCCTATTGGATCGCTGGGATGAGCAATGCCAAACCGGCACAAGGGGTACATGATGATGTCTGGTCGCGGGTGATGGTCGTGGATGACGGAAAAAGCAGGATTGCCATGATTTCTATGGATGCCATTGGTTTTTTGCATGGCGACGTGGTCGATATTCGAAAACGTATTCCCGAAGCCTTGGACCTCGATTATGTATTACTTTCCTCGACCCATACGCACGAGAGCAATGATCTGATCGGCATTTGGGGCGAAAACATGTTTAATTCGGGGGTAAACCCCGAAATGATGGAATATGTAAAGGAACAAACGGTCAATGCCGTAGTCGACGCGGTAGAACAATTACGTCCTGCCAAATTGGTCTTTGCGGAAGACCTTTCCGGCGATGATGCAGCCTTGATCAAAGACACCCGAAAACCCATCGTTAAAGCTACGGGTATTCATTTGATGCAGGTCTTGGATGCCGAAACCGATACAACCTTGGGAACGTTGATCAACTGGTCGAACCACCCGGAAACCCTATGGAGCCAGAATTTATTGATCAGTTCCGATTTTCCCCATTATGTACGAGAAGCCATTGAAAACGGAGTGTATAGCGGTAACGAACTAAAGGAAAAAGGCTTAGGCGGAGTCGCCATTTATTTTTCCGGGGTAATCGGCGGTTTGATGGCTCCCCACCCTTCGATTTCGATCCAAGATCCCTATACCGGAACGGAATACTCGGAACCGACCTATGAAAAAACAAAGGCCTTGGGTGACCAAATCGCCTTAATGTCTCTAAAAGCATTACAACATCAGGGCGACACCGTAGCCACTTCCGCTATTTCGGTACGGGCTAAAACCCTAAACGCCCGATTGGACAATACCGCCTTTAAAATCGCCAGTGGTATCGGCTTGATACAAATGGGCATGCCCAAATACTTTGAAACGAGAACCGAAGTAGGTGCCATTCGCATTGGTCCTGCGCTATTTGTCAGTATTCCCGGAGAAATCTACCCAGAAATTGTTTTTGGGGGCGTCGAAGCGCCCGAAGGTCGCGAATTCGATATACAGCCATTGGAAATTCCACCGATCGAGGAACTGATAACCGATAAATACAAATTTTACCTCGGGTTGTCGAACGATGAGATCGGCTATATTATTCCCAAAAGCGAATGGGACACCCAAAAACCCCATTTATATCATGACGAACGGGATACGTATGGGGAAGAAAACTCCTTAGGACCCGAAACCGGACCACTTATTTATAAGTCCCTGATTGAGGTAATTCAGGATTTGGAGTAGTCAAAATCTACGACTTGGCATGAGTCATTCCTGTTATTACACTTACAGGTATCGATTTATTGTCCAAAAAGGTACCGCATAAATAAGTCATACGAATGCGTTGAACTATTATTTGGTTTTTGCTTTCTTCCTGTGCCAAAACAAAACGGACAAGTCTCCACCTTTGAACCATCACATTGTCCGCACAATACAGACCGATTCGCTGTTCTTGGGGAATTTCTTGAATACTTCCATCCGTGGCCCGTTCCTTCACAGACAGTACAACTGACTATTAAAGATCCCTCGCACCAGTTGCACACATCACTATACCTTTTGTAATCTGCCAAAAGCTCGTCGGCCCGTGCAATATTACGACGTCCCAGCACTCCACTTCTGTGCATCTCTGAAAGCCGCAACATTGAATTCGTATTGGCATCCCGCAATATCAAAGCGTTATGCAACCGAGATGCCCTAACAACATCCTTTTTTGTGCCAATACCATTTTCAAGCATATGGGCAACAGGAAACCCGGCCGGCGGATACCCTTGTTTTGAACTCTCCAATAAATAGTTGAACGCCTTGGCATCGTCTTTTTCAAAATAGATACCTTTATGATACATCATACCCAAGGTATATTGTGAAACCATATCGGTGCTGCTCTTTAACAGGTATTCCGCGCCCAGACTTTCATTTTTAGGGGTACTCAAGCCATAAAAATGGTGCATGCCCAAATAGGGCAACGCTTCTTTGATTCCAGCGGCCTCACTGTTTTTTAAATACCCGTATGCCATTGCATAATTTTGATAGTTGGTAAAACCTTTGGAGTGGATCATAGCGGCATACACGTATTGCAAACGGGGCTTATCTTTTAAATAGGGCGCTGCGTCCACTACCTGAAAGGCAAGTGTTTTGAGCTCCTCACCTTTATAGAAGCGTACCGGTATTCTTGCTATTTCATCGTATGCCGGGGCGTACCTTCTTTGTGCGGACTCTAAATAATGCCAGGTGGCAGATGACAGACCGGTCGTCTTTTCCCTTAATTGAGCCACCTTAAAATGGAGTTCCCCCGAATAATCTTTGCTATTTTTTAGCGCTATCTCATAATATTTGGCGGCCAATGTGTCATTTCGCTCGGTACCCAGCCCTTTTTCATACATCTCGGCCAGCAACGGAATCAATGGTTTTTCTTTTTCTTCCAATGAACTGGCCAATTGAAAGGCCCTGTCTAAATCTTGGGCAGTTCCCTTGCCATAAAATAGTAAGGGCACCAGATCACTGATGACCTTTGAGGCCACCGATTTGTTTGCTTCGGTTTGGGCATAACTTTTCTCTAACCAAAAAACGGCTTTCTCATAGTCTTTAAGTTCTTTGTTCTCTTTATAAATTCTGCCGATAAAATATTCTGCCCAACCCGTTCTTCCCTTACCGGCCTCCAACGCCTTTTCAAACCAATGGAGCGCTTTTTTAAAATCTTGGCTTACACCATCACCATAGTAGTAATGTTGTGCCAAACCAAAGAATTGGTCGCTTTTGCCTTTTTCGGCTTTTTTAAAATAATACTTAAAATCTGATTTTTGTGCTTTTACGGGAATCGTAAATAATAGGGATAGACCCAAAACAACTGCAATTGTTTTGAAGTCGTATGCTAAATTTTTCAATGGCTCTTCTGGTTTGGTGGTTTGTTTTTTTAAAATTTTAGTGTCTTTTAACCTAAAATCAAGATAAAAGTACTAAAAGTTATGTGGTACGGGACCACTATACCTAACATTTGTAACGTTAAGTTTCTGTAATCTTTGACGTTTTGTGGTGTTATTTGTAGCAAGATAAAAAGTAGGCCTACTGGGAATTGAATTTATTGGGACCTGAAACCGGGCCGCTTATTTAAAAGGCCCTTATCGAAGTTATTCAAGATTTGGGGTGATTAAATATATCAATTGGATTTGGTGCAAAATCCCTAAACTTAGGGTTACCGCTCGCTTACCAAGAAAAAAGCGGCTTAAGGTTGGTATGCGAAACTGTTTTTTATGAATTAACGGCTTGTGCGGCTTTTTTACCCGATTCGTGTTTTAAGTTATAATCGGTCAGTGCATAAAGAATACGTTTGATTGCCGAATACAGTGGAATGCTTGCTCCTACTGGCAAATTTACCCGTGTCATCTTAAAATCTCTCTTGAAAACTTTCCTGTTATCCTAAACGCTTTAGATGGTACTAATAATCATTACCTTTTAAACTGTTTAATACTGATTTTTGCCATTCAAAAAGTTGCATACGTAACGCTTCAACTTTGTCAGGATATAAATGGGCAATGTTTTTGGTTTCTGCACGATCCTTTTCGATATCATATAGTTCAAATGCTATAGTATGCTGAGCATTTTCATTAACCATTAATTTGAAATTTTCATGCATTATCGTTTTTGATCCGTTAAAATGATTTTCAGAAATGCTATCGTACACATAATTCTTAAATGATCTTGTGTATTTATTGCCCATCTTTTTCACTAATGGGGTGGTACCTTGCTGTAATTCAGATGCTATATATTCAGGTGTAGCATCGTGGACTACCTCTTTTGTACTTATTTTCCAAAAACAGAGTTCTTTCTTTCGTTCGGTAGCCGAATTTTTCATCACTGGTAGTAAGGAGGTTCCATCTATGGGGCGATTGGGCAATTCTGTTCCGAATATTTCATTTATCGTAGGTAGGAAGTCACTGGTAACCGCGATCGTATTTGTAACACTCGGTTCTTTAATCATAGCTGGCCATTCCAAAACACCGGGCACAAGAATCCCGCCCTCATACAATACACCTTTTTCCCCTCTGACCGTCATTCCTGTTCGGGCCGCACTTTTAGGCGTTCCATTGTCGCCACAATACCAGACAATCGTGTTGTTTTTAAGGTTATTATCTTTTAGATAAATACGGAGCTTTCCTATTGCCCTGTCCATAGCAGTAATTTCAGCATAGCGTTCCCGTAAAACACCCCGCAAAGGTCTTTTGATTTGTTCTCCTGTTTTATTTGAGGTGAGCATAACCTCTTTATGGTTCAAACTATCTGGAAGATTATCGTATAATTTCAAATCAGCAGGCAAACCACTATATGGTTCATGAGGGGAACCAAACCAAACTACGGCCATAAACGGTTTATTATTTTGTTTTGCTTTGGTTATAAATTGAATAGTTTCATCAATAATAACCTCAGAGCTTTCCCCTTCAAATTTTTGCGGCGCTTCACCATTTCTGGATAGGACAGGATGCAGTTCGAAAAAATTATCGTGTGACAGGTACTCGTCAAACCCCATATTGCTTGGATTCGTTGGAGATTCTTTTTTTACTGGTCCAAGGTGCCATTTTCCAAAATGACCTGTGGTATAGCCCACATTTTTTGCGAGATGCGCAATCGTAATCTCCTCTGGCCTAATGGACCAACCCGGCGTAAATGTCCCATAACGATTCGGATGCCTACCAGTCATAAAACTTCCTCTTGTCGGGGAACAGCTTGGATGTGCCGAATAAAACCGGTCAAAACGCAAACCACTTGCAGCCATTTCATCAAGAACCGGCGTTTTTACGAATGGATGTCCGTTATAACTCGTTTCGTCCCAACCATGGTCATCTCCCATGAGTAGAATAATATTGGGGTGTTCTGAAATGCTGTTCAATCTTTTTTGTGCAGATATACTCAGTGAACACAATGCTATTATAAACGGTAAAATGTATTTCATTACTACTACTTTGAATTTATTTCATACTCATTTTATTCCTTTTGCAGTATGCCTATGGCTGCAATCAAGATCAATATACCCATTATAAGGAAGTGTCATTTTCTGCTTCGGAGTACAACGGTGAAGGTTTGTCTTAAAACCACCTATTGATTTCGAATAAATGTACACAATTTCGGGTATTCGTTGAAATGAGCATCCAACAACCTTTAGGACAGGTTCTGCTTTAAATTAAGTTCAAGAATTTGAATTTCACCGTCTGCTGATGGCAATGCCAACCAACGACTATCAAATGACCAAGCCAAGCCCGGAATGCCCTCTCCGATCAAAAAAGGCCAAGTTTCATATTTATAAAAAGTACTTAAAGCTATTTTTTTCATATCCCAGATGATTAGAAAATTATCTCGAGAAGTTGACGCCAGCCAGCGACCATTTGGACTAAAACGAATAGAGCGAATAGAATTACCAAACTGACCATCAGAGACATCATGGCCAAAAAGGGTCTTGAACAGTTTCCCTGTAGAAACTTTGTATAGAAAAATGACTCCTCCCTTGCCTCCAGCCGCCAGCATTTTCCCATCAGGGCTAAAGTCCAACTCACCAATAAATCCAGTATTCTCATGATAGAAATTATGGGTCCAATACTGTTTATTTAAGTCATAAATACCAATATGACTAGGGAATATGTCGCATGTTATTTGGTTTTCTTTTGGATTAAATGCCACTATACTTGCATTATTTTTAATTTTTATGCACGGTGCTGCTTCCCAAGAATTAGTATTCCATAGCCGGATTTCTTTTTTTTCAGTGACAGCCCCCAATATTTTGCCATCAAATGACCAATCCACACAGTGTACCTGACAAAAAAATAAACGTCGTAAACGACCTATGATCCCAAATAATTGAAATTTCCGCAGTTGTCTCTTTTCATTAACATCCCATATGCGGACAGTTCCGTCATCGGAAGCGGTAGCCAAAAGCCCATTATCGGAAAAAGAACCGCTGTTGGTTGCACTACGGTGACCCTTTAACTTGTAAAAAGCTTTTTTTTTGCCATCTTGATCTAAATTCCAAATTTGTATATCACTTTCTGCCCCACCTACGACTAAGATGTTCTTTTTGGGATGAAAAATTAACCACTTATGTTGAATTCCCGTCACCAACCTATTCAACTCTATTATTTTCGCCGTTTCAGAAGCGGCTCTGCGCATTTTTTTTACCTTGTCTTGATTGTCAAGAAAACTTATTTTGTCACTCTGGGCAAATTTCAAATTGCCAAGTAATTGCCGCTCAAACATATTCTGCCTACTTTTCAAATTTTGCTCAGGAGAAAACCTTCGAGCAGAATCAACAATTAACTTTCTGAAGCTTTTTTTAGCCCTGCCCCGTAGAAAAATTCTGATTTTTCGGCTTGAAGTACTCCCATTTCTCTCAAGATACTTAATTGGGTTAGTTGCTGCCTGTCTCAGGTCTACTGCTATGTGCAATATAGGGGAATTGAGAATGTTAGACCTGGAAGTTGGGACACTAAAAAAAAACATTTCTTCCAACGTTCTTGACCCCAAATATTTTTGTCGTTTCGTTCCAAGATTATCGCGGCCAATTTAGGTTTAACGAAGAACCGCAAAGAAGGAAACTTGGGATGTAGCAGAACTAGTTTCTTTTTTTCAAGCATAAGATACCAACCCAATTCGATAAGTGTTGCAACATACTGGGTTGTTGCCCGTGCACATATTTCATCGGCAGAAGTACATTCCCGATTAACAAAGTATTGCCCAGAAGATGGCTCATGTAAGGCTCCTCCCGGAATATACTGTTCCAGTTTTTCAATTAACAGGTTAATATCTGTTGTCTTTTTTAAATTAAAGACTTCGATTTCAAGCAATTTCCTGATGTCTGAGGGGAGGTCTTTTTGGTCCGGCAACTTTGCCTGAGGTAATAGAACAGGTATAATTGCCTTGCCCAAACGAATGGCCTCACTGATTTCAATACGTACAATATCTCCCTTTTCTTTAATGCGTGGCTTACCTGATTTACCAATTAAAGTGAAAAATTCCGGCCCTATTAGCAACAATAGTACTACCGCTTTTTCCAACTCTATAAAAAGTGTCTCTCTCCATTGACTACCCGTCTCTATTGATTCGCTGTCTTTAAAAAAACTTCGGGCTCCAAATTCGTTGGACATATACATTAAAATTGTATCTGCCCAAAAATCACCTGTATCTTCTCGTCTATAGGAAATAAATACTTTTGCCATGACTTTTCTCAGTTACAAGTCAGATTTGCAAAATTGCCGGCCATTAACCATTTTGTCCAGCTGGAAGCGTAGTATTAAAGGCAATAAACTTTCAGTTAAACACTATTTGCTCTATTTGGCATCCCACTTATGACCTAAGATAATAATTCTTAGAAACTTACAGTATTTCTTTGGCCTAACATCACTATCGGTAAAAGAATTTTTTAAACTTATATTACGAAACTCTGTAGTGGTTTTTTGATAAATGGTACCTTTAAAAACGAGACCCTATTATTGGATACGTATGAGCACCTCTTGAACAGGCTCAACCATAAGGATAAACACCATTCGGCTGGCAAAGACCAACAAGGTGATGCACCTTTCGGCCATCGCCTACAACAATAAAAACACTTGAAATTCATAGAAAAACGCTCGAAAAGCGGGGCGAGGCAACTTGCCCTGTCGGCATTAATGGAAAACACCTTGGAATACTTGTTGGGAGCTTTTGCAAAGCATGGAAAACTAGCTTTCCATTTCGGGCCTGACACCGAAAAAACCTCTTAAAGAGGCTTGATGAATCCGTTTTTTATGAATTAACGGCTTATGCAACGATTACAATTGTTGTACCCCGTTATTTATTCTGTAGTATCGGGATTATTCTGTCTTGTAAAACGCTCCAAGTTGACTTTTCAGGTTCATCATTAATATTCCAGCCATTAAAGACGATTATTAAATTGTATTCAGGTGCTATCATTAAATACTGTCCTCCATATCCATTGCCTGCATAAATACTGGATTTTCCATCCTTCGTATATTTCGGAATCCACCATTGATAGCCATATCCCATATCAGGTTTCCACTCAGGTTTTACGTCTTTGATTAAAGGACTTGTAGCTGTATTGACCCAATTTTCAGATACAATTTGTTTGTCATTCCATTTTCCTTTATTCAAAAACAATAAACCAATTTTAGCCAAGTCTTCCGCTTTTAGATATAAACCACCTTCTGTATCAATTTCTCCATCAGGTGTTTCTTTCCAGTAGTAGTCTGTTATACCGAGTGGCTCAAATAATTTTTCCTCCGCCCAGAGGTCAATTCGCTTGTCTGTAATCGTCCTAATGATTTTACCTAAAAGAACAGTTCCTCCCCCATTGTACACGAATCTTGTTCCCGGTATGGTATCCATAGGTTTACTCAGAACATATTTTATCCAGTTGTCACTTGATTCCAACCTAAAACAGTCATTTGTAGTATCATTATGATCAGTTTCCTCATTCCATTGCAATCCACTTCTCATAGTCAATAAATCTTCAATAGAAATATTTTGCTTTCGTTTATCTAGAAAGTCAGTATCATACCCAGCCAATAAAGGCATTGCTTTATTGCTAACATTATAATCCTTATTCAAATCCAACGCAATACCAAAAAGGATTGAAGTAATGCTTTTCGTGACAGATTGAAGGGTGTGTAGATTGGTTTGCTTGTAGTATGGGTGCCAAACCGTACTATTGAAATTGTATTGATGATTTGTTGTGTCATATTTTTGAACAATGGTTTCATAATCCTGTTCATATTTGAAATCTGCCAATAACTCATCATTTTGTATGATCATAAAGCGGTCAATTAATCCGTAATCCCCATTATTTATTTCTGAATTAATAGCGTCGATTACGGATGAAAGGACATTTTGGGAAGTTACTCTTTGAGTGTCATTAACAGCCTCTTTGTCTCTATTTTTTTGGTTACAACCAATTACCGTAACTAGATACAAAATTGAAAATGTTAGGGTTTTAATTTTGTTTATGGTTGTTCTCATAATTTTTGTACTAATTGGTATAACGATCTCATAGATGTCAAATCTAGAAATTTGGCGACTTCCAAAAGTGCCCAATCCTTAGTGCTAGCGACAACTTACACTATCTTTATATACATCGGCGGCAACTGCCTTTATTCGTGTTTATAGCTCTTTTAGGAATTCTATCAATTTCATTTTGGCGTCTTGTTTTGCTTTAAAATCACCATCATCGTTTCCGCCAAATTCATATTCATAATCTTTTCCATCGATATGTATTCTACCATTTCTAGAACTCGAATTATCATCAGGATTATTAGAAATTAAGTGTCCAGCGTTGTCATATTTTATATTCTGAAAGGAATGTTTAAAATTATTATCGTCTAATTTCTTTTCTATCATATCCGCCATCAACGACGATGGCCAAACCTTGTCATCGTTTCCGGAAAAAAGTAGAATTGGTCCGTTAATTTTTTCGACTTTGATTGCTGCTTGTATTACGAAATCCGATTTTGCCAAACCTCTTTTCCAATATTCCAACATTTCAATTTTATTCGATTCATTTCCTATGATTTTATTCATTGGCACATATGGAATATCAACTCCTTTATATTTCCAGCTCGATTTCAACTCATTGGAATTGTATGGCAAAACGGTATTGGACCAAGAAACAGCGCTTGGTGCATAGGCGACAACTCCGCTAATAGACTCCGTAAATGTAGAAGCGATTACTAAGGCTAATTCGGCATTTCTTGATGCTCCCATAACAACTATTTTGTTGGGGTCAACTTCAGGCTGATTTCTAAGCCAGTTGATGGCGCTTTCAAAGTACTCTAATTCAATTTCTTCAGGTAACCTTGGTAAACCTTCTTTTCCTGTATAAGGTATTGATAAACCGACCATTTCTTTTTTGGCAAATTGTTCTGCCCAGTAATCTCCCCATTGTCCTCCACCAATTAAAATTACTGTTGCTTTGCTCTTTGTATCTTCTTTCACAAAATAATTTGCTTGAAATCCATTTTCGCTTATAGATTGTGGTCTTATTCCGTTGAAAAGGATATTATCGGCTATTAAGTAACCAACAAAAAACAATGCCATGATTCCAATAAAAAAAATGTATTTTCTGTTGTTCTTCACTTGTTGGTTTAGGCTAATGGTAAGTGTATGCGTAGTGCGGAGGCAAGGAAACTTTTCGTTTCCGTCACGCACTTAGCGAAATCTTTTGGTTTTGTTTTTTCTTTATTTTGCTTAAAAGCCAAATTCATAAGATTTAGCGACTTTTTAAATATACACAGACCTTTCAGTTTTACCCTAAAGTCCGTATTACGTTTAGGTTTTCTTGTAACCAGTATTTATTTCATTAGTTTCCATTGTTCCCAACTTATGTCACGTCCAGGATAAGCAACTTTTTTAAACGACCATTCTTCGGAAATCCATTTTTTAACAGAATCAAATAGGATAGAATCAAGCCCGTTATCTACTTCACTTGCTCTTACCCACATCACTATAGTCGCATTATAATCTTCTTTTTGGGTGGGGTAAATATAGAGACAGCCAACTACTTCACTTTCATCCAAACTAACAACTGTGTAAGCAAATGAACTTCTTTTTTGAAATTCCTTTTGGTGCCATCCCAAATCAATTAAATCCTGTTCAAAAGTTAAATCTTTTGTGGGCCATTTGGAATTTGGGCCAAAAGCACCCTGAAGATGTTCAATACTAGACATTACAGCATCATAATCCTTTACAACATCGTTAACTGTCAGCATCCTAATTCTGAAATGTTCGTTCTCTAATGTATCTGGAACTTTAAAGTCCGCAGGTATGAAGGGGTTGTTTTGAGAGAAAACTATCTTCGGTAGCACAAATAAGACAATTGTTATCAGAATTATTATTGATTTCTTCATATGGTTGGTTTTATATTGGTTACAACGTT
>TARA_R110002049_G_scaffold81347_1_pt1 | contig 134827 bp, 108 predicted proteins | sample TARA_R110002049 | Tara Oceans TARA_R110002049 (sample SAMEA4396941) | marine metagenome | biome: Polar Biome; feature: [SRF] surface water layer (ENVO:00010504); material: water (ENVO:00002006), including particulate matter (ENVO:01000060) such as... | depth 5 m | reverse complement strand
GAGCTATTAGATCATATTATTACTTAAAGTACGATCTTGCCCTGACCTACTCTATTGATAGGATGATTCATTATTAAGCTTTAGTGTAGTCACTTAACAGCTAATTGTGGATACTTTTCAGTAATATTCACTCCTTACTTTTGATTAGTTATGGCTCAATAATCATCAATTTCAAAAAATTAGAACGGTTTAACTAATGAAAAACTATTACTAAGTAATCTCAGTAATATGACACGAATAATTCATTAGAAAATATATGGCAAAAAATTACACATTAATGTCAGCAATGCGCACAAACTGATCATTAATATTTCAAATGTGAACGACGGCAATGGTGGCTTATTCGACTGTCTGATTTGATTAAAACCTATAAATTCAAAATGTCACCAAAAATTTGATGAGGTGAATAATAACACCTCTAATTAGGTGGCTAAATTAACTATGCCGCTATATACAGCTAAGTTGATTGTTTTTTTGCATAGGTACTAGTGGCAAAAAAACTACTTCACTCTCCATTTCACTCTCTTTATTTTATGTAGGTAATTCAGCCTTTGAGCCTTAAGCTGATCTATTATCATTAAAGTAAGCTCAGTTGATTATAAGATGTTGAACTAATGGTTATCCAGTCAAGTGTTGTCTGCTGAGATGACAAAATAGTAATTATCTCGAGATATAGGTAAAATGCAGACCACTCCAATGATGATGACTGTAATATGACCCAGCCCCTTGATTATCGAACTACATTTATTCTAGATAAATCTCACTTTAATGAATGTTATGAAGAGTCCGTGCAAGCACAAACTTTTGTTCGTTTATATGGTAAAGGTTTAGCACTACTGGTTGTTGGTGCCGGCCTAGTGTTGTTTTCAGAGCTCAACCCTTACGCAGCATGGTTTGTTTTCTCACTAGGGGTGTTAGAACTGGTCAGTACTCGTTACAAAAAGTCGTGGTGGGTTGCCCGTCAAATGCTAAGTAAGGTAGCTAAAGCTGAAGTTACCTTAAAAATTAATCAAAACAGTATTCATATATCGTCATTTTATAATGACAATAAAATGCTATTTAAAGATATTGAATGTTTAGCACCAACAACCAATGGCTGGCTAATAACTCATAATTCAGTTCGCCATTATATTTCTAACCGTTGTCTTTCAGAGTCAGCGAAAGCATTTTTACAAGCGAAATGTTAACAGGTTAACAAATTTATCTTCAAACCTAGCCGAAATCAAAGTTAAATGAGAATAATTCTCAAAACCCTTGACAGCCATAAATATCTTCATTAGTCTGACGGCAAATTTAGGAATCTCTTTTCTGACTGTTTAGGCGGACTTAATGTTGAATAAAATCTGGTTTTCTACTCTTGTTTTTGTCGCCCTTATTGGTGCAAGTTTTCATGCTTTAGCAAACGATGAGGTTAATGTTTATTCGTATCGTCAGCCGTTTTTAGTTAAAGCTCTTTTTGATGAGTTTACCAAAGAAACTGGTATTAAAGTTAATGTGGTTTTTGCCAAAAAAGGCATGGCTGAACGGTTAGCTCGTGAAGGTGAATATAGCCCCGCGGATATTTTATTAACCACAGATATTAGCCGTTTGATTGAATTGCACGATAAAGGGCTTTTACAAGCTGCAACCTCGACTGAAATGACAGCAGCCATTCCTGCGCAATATAGAGCATCAGACGATACTTGGTATGCGTTAACAACACGCGTGCGTAATATTTATTCTGCTAAACGTTTAGGAAAAATAGATTTTAACTATGAAGATTTAGCGGATAAAAAGTGGCAAGGAAAAATTTGTACTCGCAGTGGTAAGCATCCTTATAATGTCGCGTTAGTTGCGTCTATGATTGCAGAGCATGGCGAGGCAGATACCCTAACGTGGTTGGAAAAAGTTAAAGCGAACTTAGCACGTAAACCACAAGGCAGTGATCGTGCACAAGTACAAGCCATTCACCAAAACTTATGTGATGTATCGTTAGGTAACAGTTATTACTTTGGTAATATGTTGAAAGATGAGCAGCAAAAAGTTTGGGCTGATGCAGTTTATATTAACTTTCCAAATCAAAATAACCGTGGTGCTCATGTTAATATTTCTGGTATGGCGATGGCCAAATATGCCCCTAATCAAGGCAACGCTTTAGCCTTAATGAACTTTTTAGTTTCAGAATCCGCACAAAAAATGTATGCAGAAACAAACATGGAATATCCTGTGCGTCCAGGTGTAGAACCGTCACAATTAGTGAAATCTTGGGGGCAGTTTAAAGCAGATAATTTGTCACTCGAAACTATTGCCAAGCAACGTAAAGCGGCGTTAATTTTATTAGATAAGGCGCAGTTTGATTTATAATACTTTTTCTTAAGATTTAGTTTCGTGATCATTGGGAATAAAAATACCAGTTGGAAATTTTTCAGCTGGTTTTTTGCTTTTGCATTAATCTTACCTATCGTTGTAATGCTGCTGGGTAGTCTTAATGCTTCGAGCGATTTATTTAGCCATTTGTGGGCCACGGTGTTACCTGAATATATCCGCAATACTGTCGTGTTGGGTTTGCTGGTTGCGCTGTTATCTTTGTGTTTTGGTGTTCCTGCCGCCGCAATCATTAGTCAAACTAATATTGTGATGGGCAAACAACTACGCTGGTTGTTAATGCTACCCTTAGCAATGCCGGCATATTTAGTCGCATACTTATATACTGATCTATTTGATTATGCCGGCCCCGTACAGCGCTTGTTACGAGCCTGGTTTGATTGGCAGTCCCCCAATGATTATTACTTCTTTGATATTCGAACCATAGGCGGCGGTGCCATCGTGATAGCTTTAGTGCTATTTCCTTATGTATACATGCTGACACGTACGGCTTTTGAACAGCAAGATCGCAATTTACTACGCGCAAGCCGCTTATTAGGCTGTACAGAACGCCAAAGTTTTTATCAGATAGCACTACCATTAGCCCGACCTGCAATTGCCGTGTCATTAGCATTAGTAACAATGGAAACCCTCGCTGATTTTGCTACCGTACAATATTTTGCCGTTAATACCTTAACCACGGCTATTTATGATACTTGGTTAGGCTATAGTGATTTTGCCGCTGCCAATGCACTCGCGAGTGTTTTGATGCTGTTTATTTTGTTTGTTGTTGTGGCTGAACAACGAGCCCGAGCAGGACAGCGACATCAATCAAGTCGGCCCAATACTCAACATCAACGCAAAAAACTTTCTCTTACGCAGCAAGTTGTCGCCAGTTTATTTTGTTGGTTTTTAGTTTTTGCCGGTTTCTTACTACCGGTGATATTGTTACTTGTGATGGCGTTTGATTACGCGGATCAACAACAGTTTTTGGCCTTAATTGAAACTGGAAAAAACAGTATAGAAATTGCTGCTTATAGTGCCACTATTGCGACGTTAATAGCCTTGATGTTAGCGTTGTTTCAGCGTCTTCATCAAAGTCGCGGTCGGATGTTACCGCTACAAATTTCAGGTTTTGGTTATGCTATTCCTGGTACTGTGCTTGCTATGGCGATGTTGGCAACTTTTGGCCCAATCGATCATGGCATTAATAATGTAGCCAAAATGCTAGGTTTTACTGCCCCAGGCTTGATATTATCAGGTACAGTTTTTGCCATTGTTTTTGCCTTTGTAGTGCGGTTTTCAGCGATTGCTAATGGTACGCTCAGTGCTGGTCTGGGCCAAATTCCTCGTTCACTTGATTTAGCACCGGCAAGTCTAGGTGTAAAAACTTTTCCGGCGCTTTTACGTGTTCATTTACCGTTATTAAAATCATCTATTCTTGTTGCTTGGCTCTTAGTTTTTGTTGAAGCGATGAAAGAATTACCGGCGGTATTATTGCTACGGCCATTTAACTTTGAAACCTTAAGTACACAGATATACCAACTCATTTCTGATGAGCGATTAGAGCAAGGGGCACTCGGCGCTATTTTAATCGTGTTATTTGGCTTACTGCCTATTATTTTTCTTAATCGCCAAAAGGACAGCCAGTGAAAGCACTTATTAGCATCGAAAATTTAGCGGTTGAACTGCAATCAAAGCTGATTTTATCGCAAGTTGACTTATCATTGGCAAAAGGTGAAATACTAGGACTTGTTGGGCCAAGTGGTTGTGGTAAAACCACGCTATTAAATACCTTAGCGGGTTTTATTGGCCAAAGTGCCGGTAATATTGCTATCAATAGCGCTGAAAAAGTTATCAACATCAGTGTTGAAAATATGCTGCCAGCGGAAGAGCGTAATATAGGTATGATATTTCAAGATTACGCCTTGTTTCCACATCTGACGGTCAGTGAAAATATTTGCTTTGGTCTGAAAAAAATAACCAAAGCTGAACAAAAGTCGCGTTGTGAAGAACTATTAAAGTTATTAGAACTAACTGACTTTGCTGATCGTTATCCCCATCAATTATCCGGCGGTCAACAACAGCGGGTTGCTATTGCTCGTGCTTTAGCACCACAGCCAAGTTTATTATTGCTTGATGAACCTTTTTCAAATATTGACGCTAGATTACGCCATGAGCTAATGATTGAAATTAGGCAACTATTAAAGCGATTGGATATGACTGCTATTTTTGTCACCCATAATAAAGACGAAGTATTCACTTTTGCCGATAAAATTGCGGTTATGCACCATGGTCAAATATTACAAGTAGGAGCGCCAGCGCAAGTCTGTCAGCAACCTAGTAGTTGGCAAGTCGCTGATTTCTTGCAATTGGGTAGTTGGTTGCCAGTGTCAGTGCTAAATGATGACAGCCACTCAGAAGTCTCGAGCTTAATTGGTAAAATAAACCTTGAGCATATTATTAATCGAGAACGCTGTCATGGTGTTAATAGCACGAATTTTCAGTTACTAGTTAAAGCAACAGATATTGAACTTGCTCAACAGCAGGCGAATAATGTTGTTATTGAACATATCGGCGTTACTGAGCAAGGTTATCGATATTTACTGAGCAGCATTGAAAAAGAATCAATATTAGCATTCTCACAGTTAAGTTTTTACAGTCAAGAATTGTTTGTTTTAGGTGCTAAATTAGCCATTCAGTTAAAAGGTCAACATTTTCTGTTATATCCTACTATCGCTCACCCGTAATTCGGGTGAAGGTAACACTAGTGTCGCTAATTTGTGACAGATAAATAGCATTTTAGTCTAAAATAATTAATTATATCGCCATAATTGGGTGGCAGATCCACAAAAGCCCACAAATTCATCCACTTCCCTCAAAGCCTTTATTTTATAGGCACTCAGCGCGATCAAATTACAAAAACTTTGCTTGACATAAGTTTGCTTTACTCACTAAACTGTATGATTGTGGGATAAAGTGGGAATTAGTGGATCAAAAGTGATCCCAAACAATAAGTTGGACTATGTACAGAGGCACTAGCGCAATAACGCTCGATAGCAAAAATAGGATCACGATACCAACAAGGTATCGCGAAGAGCTATTTGCTGATTGCCAAGGAAAAATGGTTTGTACCCTTGATATTCAACACCCATGCTTATTGTTATATCCACTGCCTGAATGGGAAGAAATAGAATTAAAGCTTTGTGGTTTGTCGAGTATGAATCCACAAGAGCGATTATTACAGCAAGTGCTATTAGGTAACGCTTCAGATTGTGAAATTGATAAAAGTGGTCGTTTATTAATAAATGGTCCATTACGCCAACATGCAGGCTTAGAAAAAAACTTAATGTTGGTAGGACAATTGAGAAAATTTGAAATTTGGAGCGATAGCGCTTGGCAAACACAAATGCAGCAAGGCATTGCGAAAATACAGTCAGGTGAAATAGAACTGACTGACCGCTTACTTGATTTATCCTTATGATAAGTCGTTGAATGATAATAACTAAATGGCGTTTATAAACTCATAATGCAACACGATAATGCACACATTTCAGTTCTGCTTGAAGAGTCAATCGCAGGGCTCGCAATAAAGCCAGAGGGTATTTATATCGACTGTACGTTTGGCCGTGGCGGACATTCAGGTTTAATTCTTGAAAAGCTTGGATCAAATGGCCGTTTAATTGCGATAGATAGAGATCTTACGGCAATAGCTGCGGCAGAAAAATATGCTAATGATGAACGTTTTATCATCGAACACCATGGTTTTGCTGACTTACAAATGATTGCTGAGAAGCATCAGTTGGTTGAAAAAGTTGATGGCATTTTACTTGATTTAGGTGTCTCGTCACCACAGCTTGATGAAGCTGAACGTGGTTTTAGCTTTATGAAAGATGGCCCACTTGATATGCGCATGGATACCACTCGTGGGCAAACGGCAGCACAGTGGCTTGCAGTTGCTGATGTCGAAGATATTACTTGGGTGCTGCGCACTTTTGGTGAAGAGAAACATGCTTGGCGTATCGCTAATGCCATTGTTGATGAGCGAGAAGTTACTCCATTAACTCGCACAGGGCAATTAGCGCAATTAATTAAGAAAACAGCACCACAAAGAGAAATTAAAAAGCATCCAGCTACGCGTAGCTTTCAAGCTATTCGCATGTATATCAACAGCGAATTAGAACAAATTGAAAAAGTTTTAGCAGCGTCTTTAGCTGTGCTTGCTACCGATGGCCGTTTGGTGGTGATTAGTTTTCATTCACTTGAAGACCGTTTAGTAAAACAGTTTATGAAAAAAAATTCGCAAGGTAAGAAAGTGCCACGAGGCATGCCAATTAGTGAAGAAGAATTAAATAAAGGCAAGAATTTAAGTTTAGTTGGACGTAAGTTAAAACCCAGCAAAGATGAAGTTGAAGAAAATGTGCGTTCTCGCAGCTCGGTACTTCGTGTTGCGCAAAGGTTAGCGCGCTAATTACGGTGCTTTAGTATGGCAACCAAGAAAGTGGTGTTAGTACTTGATATTTGGCAGGACATTCGGCGCCATCTCGCTATATATGGCATTTTATTATTAGTATTGCTATCAGCGTTTTCAGTCATTTACTTTACTCACTTGAATCGGCAAACCACCAGTAAAATTGAAGTGTTATTAACTGAACGTGATGGCTTAGAAAATGAATGGCGTAATTTATTATTAGAGCAAAATAGCTTGGCAGAGCATAGTGCCATCGAAAGCAATGCAGAAAAACAGCTGAATATGACAAGGCCAGATGCCAGCTCTGAAATTATTATTAAATTACCATAAATTTTTAGCACGAGTAGGGCTATGAAAAAACCAGCACAATATAATCCGAACACAGTAGTATGGCGTTTTTACGTTGTGCTAGGTGCTGTTGTGCTGATTTATGCTGGTTTAATGGCTCGTACTGCATATATTCAAGTGTTTGAACCTGACATGCTGAAAAAGCAAGGTGATAACCGCTCACTTCGTACCAATACTAAAACCGTACAACGGGGCTCCATTGTCGATCGTAATGGCCATGAATTAGCGATCAGTGTACCGGTAGAAACAGTGTGGGCGGATCCTAAAATTATTTTTGATAGCAATGCTTTATCAATGAAAAAGCATTGGCAAGCTTTGGCTGATGTACTAGGTCAAGACGTTAAAAAACTACAAGTGAGAATTACTAAAAACCCGACTAAACGCTTTGTTTACATTGAACGTAAAGTCGCACCGGCGATGGCTAATTATATTCGCGAATTAAAAATTCCAGGCATTCATTTACGTAAAGAATCTAAGCGTTTTTATCCTGCGGGTGAAATAAGTGCCCATGTTGTCGGCTTTACTAATGTTGATGACAAAGGTATTGAAGGCATTGAGCGGGTTTATGACCAGTTGCTAACTGGAGAAGATGGTGAAAAACAATATCGTAAAGACGCTAAAGGTCGAAAGATAGAGATTTTATCAGTCAAAGCCTCTACGCCACCTAAAGAAATAACCTTGAGCATTGATCAACGTATTCAAGCACTTGCTTATCGTGAACTCAAAGGCGCAGTGAAAGCGTTTAAGGCAACATCAGGGTCCGCTGTTGTTACCAATGTGAATACTGGTGAGGTATTAGCTTTGGTGAATAGTCCATCATATAACCCAAACAACCGTTCGGGTGTAGCAATTCATCGTTTTCGTAATCGCGCTATTACTGATATCTATGAACCCGGTTCAAGTGTGAAGCCATTGACGGTTTTAACTGCACTGGAATTTGGTAGCGTAAAAAAAGATAGCATCATTGATACTTACCCAGGCTGGATGCGATTAGGTGGTAGTCGAGTTTCTGATCCGCGCTACCTCGGAAAAATAACTTTAGCTGAGTTATTGGTGCACTCTTCAAATATGGGCACGACTAAGTTGGCATTATCGGTACCCAAAGATTATTTAATTGATAAGTTTTTTGATGCAGGATTTTCTGAAGAAACCGGTACCGGACTTGTCGGTGAAAGTTCAGGCATGATGCACGATAGAGCGCGTTGGTCAAAATTTGAATTAGCGACATTGTCTTGGGGTCACGGTGTTGCTATTACCCCAATTCAGTTGGCGCGTTTTTATACCATATTAGCTAATGGCGGTATGAAAATACCGTTAACGATTTTAAAGCAAGACCCACAAGAACAGGTCAAGAAAAATGCTGAACGTATTTTTTCTGCAGAAAATAGTCAAAATGTATTAGACATGCTTGAACACGTCGTTAATGAACACTATACCGTTGCAAAAATAGACGGTTACCGTGTTGGTGGTAAAAGTGGTACGGCGATTAAAGCCTTTGCCGGTGGTTATGGTAATGATTATGTCGGTTTATTTGCCGGTGTAGCACCGATATCAGATCCTGAGATTGCTGTGGTGGTGGTGATTGATGACCCCGGTGGTGATTTATATCACGGGGGGGAAGTTGCTGCGCCAGTTTTTTCCCGTATTATGAAAGGCACGCTGCGGCTGCTCAATGTAGCGCCAGATGCCAATACCAAAGTAACCGTTGTAACGGCAGAGCCAAAAACAGAAAACCTACCCAAGGAGCGTGACCATGTTTGATCACGCTTTACGCGTTTCTAATCAACCAAGAAATTTTGCTGCCATTGAAGCGGTATTAAAGCGTGCTAGCATTAGCTTGAATCACCATGATTTAACTCAACTTAAAGCCAAGTTTTCTCAGCTGTTTCAAACTGATGCGACTACTGCTGACTTGGTTAATGATACGCGAACGATTAAGCCTGGCGATGTGTTTTGTGCCGTTATGGGTAGCTTACGTGATGGACGTGAATATATTGCCCAAGCGCTTGCTGCCAATTGTGCAATGATAATACAAGAAACGACTGAGCCATCAGCACATGGAAAACTGACTTGGTTACAGCAGACAGATACAGACGCCATTGCGATATTGAATTATTTTCAGCTGAATCAAGACTTATTTAATGTTGCTAAAGCCTTTTATGGCGCACCTCAACAATCGATGAATATTATTGGTATTACCGGTACCAATGGTAAAACCAGCACCAGTCAAATTATTGCTAATTTATTAGACTATTGTCAGAAAAACTGTGCGGTTATTGGTACCAATGGTGCTGGCAAGCTTGCCAGTTTAAAAAGTATTGATAACACTACCCCAGGTGCAACAGAGTTACATCAGCTATTGGCATTGTTTAATACCCAAGATATCACCGATGTTGCGATGGAAGTTTCATCGCATGCGTTAGCGCAAAAACGCGTTAGCGCCGCTTTATTCAACACCGCAGTATTTACTAATTTAACGCGAGATCATTTAGATTATCATCACACTATGTCGGCTTATGCTGACGCGAAAAAACAAATATTTACCGGTGATAGTCAGCAAGTTGCGGTGATTAATGGTGATGATAGCCAAGGGCGCAATTGGCTAGAACATTGGCCTGAAATACAAACTGTAGTGGTGTATGGTCGTGGGGAAAATATTAGCAGCTATAGCCACTTTGTCCAAGCACTTGATATAAAACACCATGTGGATGGGGTAAGTTTTACGTTAAATACCGAGCAGGGCCAGTGCCAAATTCGCAGTCAGTTGTTAGGTAATTTTAATGTCGAAAACCTCCTCGCTGCTATCGCGGTATTAATGGTTGAAAACATTGCTCTGAGTATGATTGCTAACGCAATTAGGCAACTTGTACCGATTATTGGTCGTATGGAAGCCTTTTCATCTGTTGGTAAACCGACAACGGTTGTTGATTATGCCCATACCCCTGATGCTTTGGCGAGTGCTTTAGATGCTTGCCGTTTACATTGTCAGGGTAAACTATGGCTAGTTTTTGGCTGTGGTGGCGACCGCGATGTTGGCAAGCGTGCTTTGATGGCAAAGGTTGCTGAAGACAAAGCGGATCATATTATTATTACTAATGACAACCCGCGTAGTGAAGCGCCTGAAGCAATAGCTGCCGATATCATTGCTGGTTTACGCCAGCCAGAGTGCGCTGAAAAAATCTTAGATAGAAAGAGCGCTATATTAAGCACATTACAGAAGGCACAGGCCAATGATGTCATTCTTTGTGCCGGTAAAGGTCATGAAGATTACATCATCATGGGGGCTGAAAAGCATCATTATGATGAACGCGCAGTGGTTCGTGGGTTTTATACAACAGAGGTGATGCTATGATCGCGCTAACGTTAACTGAACTTACGCAAGCGGTTGATGGTCAATTGTTTGGCGAGAACTTAACGATAAATGCTATTAGTACTGACAGCCGGGCCTTAAATGCTGGCGATGTTTTTTTAGCATTACAAGGGCCAAATTTTGATGGTCATAAATTTGTTAAGCAAGCCAGTGAGCAAGGCTGTAGCGCTGTTATTGTGCAACAATTTTATGATGAGATTGCAATGGCACAAGTGGTAGTTGCCGATACACATCAAGCCTTAGGTCAAATTGCCGCGTATGTGAAAGCAAAAGTTGCCCCAAAAACGGTTGCAATTACCGGTAGTAGTGGCAAAACCACGGTAAAAGAAATGGTTGCCGCAGTGTTAAGTCGTTTAGGTAATGTTTTAGCAACTCAAGGTAATTTTAATAATGATATTGGTGTACCACTTACCTTATTACGTTTAGAAGAAAAGCATGACTTTGCTGTTGTTGAGTTAGGTGCAAACCACATTGGTGAAATTGCCTATACCTCAGGCTTAGTAAAACCAGATGTTGCCATTATTAACAATATTGCTGCCGCACACTTAGAAGGGTTTGGCGATTTATCTGGTGTTGCTCGGGCAAAAGGCGAAATATTTTCCGGGTTAAGTGCTAATGGCGTCGCTATATTTGCTGAAAATAATCCATGGCTTGATAAATGGCAATGGCGTTTAGCAGATAAAAAAGTGCAACGTTTTTCCTGTGAGGGAATAGCTGATTGTTATAGCCATCAGGAAGTTTTAGATGATAACGGTTGTGCGAGTTTCAAATTAACCACTCCGATAGGCAGTACCTATATTGAATTGACAGTACCAGGTCATCACAACGTTTGTAATGCGGTCGCTGCAGCAACCATAGCTTTAGAGTTTGGTGCGAGTTTAGATGATATTCGTTTGGGCTTGGCTGAAATGACTGCGGCTAAGGGACGCTTGAATTTATATCAATTGCAGCAAAATCTTAGATTGATTGATGATAGCTATAACGCCAATGTTGAATCAATTAATGCCGCATCGAATCTCTTAGCTAGCTATCCAGGACGCAGAGTACTTATTCTTGGCGATATGGGGGAACTTGGTGGTGAAGCGCGTCGTTATCATCAAGAAGTCGGCGAGCATGCAAAAAGTCAACATATTGATGATCTTTTGACCTTAGGGGTATTAAGTCAAAATACTTCTGATGCTTTTTATCAAGGCCAGAATACCCCAGGTCAACATTTTAGTAGTAAAGAAGAGTTAGTCTCACGATTACAGCAGATGCTTCAAGGTGAAGAGCAGCAAGTGACAATTTTAGTAAAAGGTTCGCGCAGTGCTCATATGGAATACGTAGTGGCTGATATTATTCAATGGCAAAACAGTCTAACACTGCAGGAGCAGGCATAATGTTACTTTGGTTAGGTGAGTATCTCACTCAGTATTATTCATTCTTTAATGTTTTTTCTTATTTAACATTTAGGGCAATTGTTTCAACGCTCACCGCGTTGGTTATCTCGTTATATTTTGGCCCTAAATTAATTCGTGCTTTGCAAAATATGCAAATAGGACAAACCGTGCGAGACGATGGTCCCGAAAGCCATTTGTCAAAATCAGGCACGCCAACAATGGGCGGATTGTTGATTCTGGCCTCAATCGTTGCCAGTGTCTTACTATGGGCGGACTTAACCAATACCTATGTTTGGGTGGTGTTATTTGTTGTGCTTAGTTTTGGCACCATTGGTTTTGTTGATGATTATCGTAAAGTTATTCGTAAAGATTCTAATGGCTTAATTGCTCGCTGGAAGTACTTTTGGCAAACTGTTGCAGGATTAGCGACAGCAATATTTCTCTACCAATTTGCCCAAAGCCCAGAAGAAACCACCTTACTTATCCCATTTATTAAAGATGTATTACCGCAACTTGGTTTGCTTTATATCGGTTTGGTTTATTTCGTCATTGTTGGAACAAGCAACGCTGTTAATTTAACAGATGGCCTTGATGGTCTTGCTATTGTACCAACCATTATGGTGGCTGGTGCATTCGCAGTATTTGCCTACATGACAGGTCATGCCAATTTTTCTGAATACTTACATATCCCCCATATTGCTTTAGCGAGTGAGCTGGTTATTGTTTGTACCGCTATTGTTGGCGCTGGCTTAGGGTTTTTATGGTTTAACACCTACCCAGCACAAGTTTTTATGGGCGATGTTGGTTCATTAGCATTAGGTGCTGCATTAGGTGTTATTGCGGTATTGGTTAGGCAAGAGTTAGTGTTATTTATTATGGGCGGGGTTTTCGTGATCGAAACCCTGTCGGTTATTTTACAGGTAGGCTCTTATAAGTTACGTGGGCAACGCATTTTTCGCATGGCACCAATACATCATCATTACGAATTAAAAGGTTGGCCTGAACCAAGAGTGATTGTCCGCTTTTGGATTATTTCTTTAGTTTTGGTATTGGTTGGATTAGCAACCTTAAAATTAAGGTAAACATAGACGCGTGAATAAACAACTGCAACAGTCGATAACGGCGCAATTAGCGAATAAACGTATTGTAATATTAGGTATTGGTATTACGGGACTCTCGTGTGCGCGTTTTTTACATCGTTACAAAATTTCTTTTGCAGTTAATGATAGTCGCGCAATGCCTATTTCTCCGGGTGACTTTAAACATCAGTTTGGTGATAACACTTTAGTACTCGGACAATGGGATCAAGCCTTGATTGCACAAGCTGATGTCTTGATTGTTAGCCCAGGGATTAATATTGCTGAATCCGAGATTAACAAAGCGATTACGAGTAACTGTGATGTTATTGGTGATATTGAGTTATTTTGTCGTTTAAGTGATACGCCGATACTAGCGGTTACCGGCTCTAACGGTAAATCTACTGTTGTATCCATGCTTAATTATGTTGGTAATGACATTGGTTATCGTGTGCAGCTAGGCGGCAATATTGGTTTGCCGGTATTAGATCAAATAGATAAAGAGCAGGCTGACTTTATTGTTTTGGAGTTATCGAGTTTTCAGCTTGAAAGCGTGAAAAGCATGAAAGCACTGGCTGCCACTGTCTTGAATTTAAGTGATGATCATTTAGATCGTCATAAGACATTGGCAAACTATGGCGCAATTAAGCAAAGCATTTATCACAATTGTACTTATGCCATTTTTAACCGCAATGATCATGCGACAAAACCGAACGGGCTTTATGCGCAAAGCCAATTATTAAGTTTTGGTAGTGATCAAGCGCAATCAGCTGATTTTGGCTTAGCAAATATTCATGATGAAAGTCATTTGATGTATGGTGAGCAAGCTTTATGCGCTTTAGCACAGTTACCCTTGCAAGGTAGTCATAATGCCTTAAATTATCTTGCGGTATTAGCATTAGGAAAATCTGCTGGTTGGGATTTGAACGCTATGTTAGCAAGTTTAATGGCTTTTAAAGGTTTAGCACACCGTTGTGAAGTGATTGAAAGTCATGATGGTATTCGCTGGATTAATGACTCAAAAGCAACCAATGTCGGTGCGACACTTGCCGCTATTGAAGGCTTGTCGCCAACTCTGAAAGGCAATAAGTTAATTTTAATTGCCGGTGGAGACGGTAAAGGGGCCGATTTCTCGCCGTTAAGTCAGGTCTTAACACAGCAAGTGGATTATTTAATTACGCTCGGAAAAGATGGCCGCGCCATTGCATCGTTGAGATTAAGTCAGCAAGCAGAAACAACTAGCCATGTAGATTCATTACCAGCGGCGGTGGAGCTTGCTAGAACACAAGCAAATGTAGGTGATATGGTGTTACTCTCGCCAGCTTGTGCCAGCTTAGATATGTTTGCAAATTATGTCGAACGTGGTGTGGTGTTTATTAAATCAGTGTTAATGCAAAAGGGAGGCAGTTAATGTCAGTTTCTTTTGCTAACTTTCCCCAATGGGCTTTACCGCAATGGTTGCAGGCTGATACGAAAACAGTAGCCACTTTTGATCGTAGCTATGTGGCACTTGCCCTTAGCATGTATATGATCGGTTTAGTGATGGTGGCAAGTTCATCAATGCCAATTGCTGAGCGGCTATTTGATAACCCATTTCATTTTGTTGTTCGCCATATGATCTACATTGTCTTGAGTTTAGGTGTTGCTGCTGTGGCATTGCAAATACCGATGAGTCGTTGGCATCAATATAGTGGCAACCTATTGCTCTTAGGCATTGCTCTACTTATTGTGGTGCTACTTATTGGTCGTAATGTTAATGGCTCTACGCGCTGGATTGCCATTGGCCCGATCACCGTACAGGCAGCTGAGCCGGCAAAATTATTTTTCTTCTGTTATCTGTCAGCCTATCTCGTTAGACGTCGCGATGAGGTGATGGAAAATATTAAAGGCTTTGCGAAACCTTTAGTCGTTTTTGGTGTTTTAGGTGGTTTGCTGTTACTACAACCTGACTTAGGCACTATTATCGTGATGTTTGTCACCACCTTTGGCTTGTTATTTTTAGCCGGTGCTAAGTTATGGCAGTTTATTGCTATTGCTGGTGTTGGCATTAGTTTGCTGTCAATGTTGGCGTATTTATCGCCTTATCGTTGGGCCCGTGTTACTGGCTTTCTTGACCCGTGGAAAGATCCCTTTGGCAGTGGTTATCAACTAACTCAATCATTAATGGCTTATGGCCGCGGTGAAACTTTTGGGCAAGGTTTAGGTAATAGCGTACAAAAATTAGAGTATTTACCTGAGGCACATACCGATTTTGTCATGGCAGTATTGGCCGAAGAATTTGGCTTTATTGGTATTAGCGTTATTCTGCTGCTCAGTATGACCTTGGTTTTTAAAGCTTTGTTACTCGGTAGAAAGGCGGTTAACCAAGAAAAATATTTTGAAGGTTTTTTTGCTTACGCTATTGGGATTTGGTTTTGTTTTCAAGCCGCGGTCAATATCGGTGCGAGTGCAGGGATAGTGCCTACTAAAGGCTTAACTATGCCGTTAATTAGCTATGGCGGCAGCTCGATGATTATCATGACCATTGCGCTGGTAATTTTAATTCGTATTGATCATGAAATTAGATTACAAAGCATTCAAGCGACGAGTCGAACAGTTACAACCAATAAAAGTAGTAAAAAGAACCGAAATAAAGTGAAGAAAACAGAACTTATCGAGGGTGAAAATGACTGAACATACTAGTCATGAAGTAAAGCGCCCGACACTACTCGTGATGGCGGGCGGTACGGGTGGTCATATATTTCCAGGCATTGCTGTCGCGGAAGCATTAGTACAGCAAGGTTGGAACATACATTGGCTTGGCACTGCTGAGCGTATGGAAGCGGAATTAGTACCGAAAAACGGTTATCCGATTTCATTTATTAATATTGCCGGTATCCGTAACAAAAACTGGCAAACATGGCTAAAAACGCCATTTAAAATTCTGCAATCAGTATGGCAATCTATTCGGGTGCTACGTGAAGTTAAACCCGATGTCGTCCTAGGTATGGGCGGTTATGCTAGCGCACCTGGAGGTGTTGCCGCATGGTTATTACGCATTCCGTTAGTTTTACATGAGCAAAATGCGGTAGCAGGGATGAGTAATCGTTTTCTCTCGCATTTTGCTACTAGAACCTTAAGTGCTTTTCCCGGAGCCTTTAGTAAAAGAGTAACGCCTGAAGTTGTAGGAAACCCATTACGTAGCGATATTATTGCCATTGAAAACGTAATGCCAGCGCAACCAGCAACCAGTAAAAAAGTCTTAGTGGTTGGTGGTAGTTTAGGGGCCAAAATCTTAAATGATGTTGTGCCACAAGCGATGAAGCAGATCAAAGTGCAAAGTATTGATGTTTGGCATCAAACCGGCGGTGGTAATGAGCAAACGGTACTAAAAAGCTATCAGGACTACGGTTTACCAGAAGAAAAGGTGAAAGTGACGGAATTTATCGATGATATGGCAGCGGCATATCAATGGGCAGATGTGGTGATTTGTCGTGCTGGTGCGTTGACCGTTTCTGAATTAGCAATGGCAGCAAAGCCTGCGATATTCGTACCATTGCCACATGCAGTTGATGATCATCAGACCAAGAATGCTATGTATCTGGTTAATTGCGGCGCAGCAAAATTAATTGCACAGAAAGAGTTTAACGGTACAACTTTAGGGCAAATGTTAAATAGCTTGTTTATATCAGACAAAGTGGTGCAGCAGATGTCAAAAGCTGCACACAATGCTGCCCATGCAGATGCAACTAAACGTGTTGCTAATGTTTGTATAGAGGTTGCACAACAACGAGTAGAGAAATGACGACAGAAAAAAACAGCGATACAACTTTAGATAATGCTAATAATAGGGTGCCGGAAATGCGCCGTGTTAAAACCATCCATTTTGTTGGTATTGGTGGCGCTGGTATGGGCGGTATTGCAGAAGTATTGCTCAATGAAGGCTATCAAATTACCGGTTCCGATATTGGTGAAAATCCAGTGGTTAAACGCTTGAGTGCTTTAGGGGCGAAAGTGACTATTGGCCATCATCAAGACAATGTCATTGGTGCTAGTGTTATCGTGGTTTCAACGGCAATTAATGCTGATAATCCGGAGCTCGCTGCTGCCCATCAACAGCGTATTCCGGTTGTGCGTCGTGCTGAAATGCTAGCGGAATTAATGCGTTTTCGTCATGGTATTGCCATTGCGGGTACCCATGGAAAAACCACGACGACGAGTTTAATTGCCAGTATTTTTGCGCAAGCTAAGTTAGATCCTACCTTCGTTATCGGTGGTTTACTTAATAGTGCCGGTACCAATGCCCGTTTAGGTAGTAGCCGTTATTTAATTGCTGAAGCGGATGAAAGTGACGCTTCGTTTTTACATTTACAGCCTATGGTTTCGGTGATCACCAATATTGATGAAGATCACATGGAAACCTATCAAGGTGACTTTGAAAAACTTAAAGACACTTATATCGAGTTTCTGCACAACTTACCGTTTTATGGTTTAGCGGTAGTTTGTATAGATAACCCGGTCGTGCGAGAGATATTGCCGCGCATTAGTCGTCAAGTGATCACTTATGGTTTTGCTGAGGATGCGGATGTTAGAGCAACACAATACCAACAATCAGGTGGTATAAGTTCATTTGTTGTTGAGCGTGAAGGTAGTAAACCCTTGCCAATTAGTGTGAATTTACCCGGCCAACATAATGTTTTAAATGCTTTAGCAGGTGTAGCAGTAGCTGTTGATGAAGGGGTAGCCGATAATGCTATTCAACAAGCATTACAGAGTTTTGCCGGTATTGGTCGACGTTTCGAAAGCTTAGCAACACTGACTACTGCGCAAGGTGAAATGTTATTGATTGATGATTATGGCCATCATCCAACGGAAGTAAAAGCCACCATTGATGCTATGCGTAAAGGCTGGCCTGAAAAAAGGTTGGTTATGGTATTTCAACCGCATAGATACTCACGCACCCGTGACCTATATGAAGATTTTGTTGAAGTACTTTCAGAAGTTGACTGCTTATTTTTGCTTGACGTGTATGCAGCAGGTGAAGCCGCGATAGCAAATGCCGATAGCAAAAGTTTAGCACGTAGTATTCGTCAACGAGGTCAAGTTGAGCCTATCTATGTCAGTGATAGTGATAAATTAGCGGAATTAATGGCCGCACAATTATGTGATGGTGACATGGTGATCACTCAGGGAGCCGGTAATATCGGTACGATTGCGCGTAATTTAGCGACAGATGAAAAATTAATGGTGTTAACAGTATGAAAGCTTTGATCGAACAAAAACTGGCAGTTTTATATGGTGGTACATCAGCAGAAAGAGCGGTATCACTTAACTCAGGTAAAGCGATAGCTAAAGGTTTAAGAGAAGCTGGCTTTGACGTTCAACTTATTGATACCCAAGATTATTGCTTAAGCGATTTAGCGACACTTGATATTGATCGCGTTTTTATTGCCTTACATGGTCGTGGCGGTGAAGACGGTTGTGTGCAAGGTGCACTGCAATATATGAATATTCCGTACACCGGATCTGATGTGCTTGGCTCTGCACTGTCGATGGATAAAATTCGTAGTAAACAAGTGTTTCAAGCCTTAAATTTACCAACAGCTGCTTTTGCCATTGTTAATAAAGCAGAATATCAAGTGGGTGATGCTGACAAAATCTTACAGCAATTAGGCGATGTGGTGATGGTGAAACCGGCCAATGAAGGCTCAAGTATTGGTATGTCAAAAGCAAATAATGCTGAACAGTTACATCAAGCTTTGAACGCCGCTTTCGAGTACGACCAACAAATATTAGTTGAAGCTTGGATCCAAGGACCAGAATACACCGTGGCTATTCTAGGGCAAACGCCTTTGCCGGTAATTCATATGGAAACGCCGCATGATTTTTATGATTACGACGCGAAATATATGTCGACAAGTACGCAATACCATTGCCCATGTTCTTTATCGCAAGCCGATGAAAGCGAGTTGCAATCTATAGCGTTAAAAGCGTTCAATGCTACCGGCGCAAAAGGCTGGGGAAGGGTAGATGTCATGCGTAACACTCAAGGCCAATGGCAGCTATTAGAGGTTAATACGGTACCTGGTATGACAGAAACATCGTTAGTACCCAAAGCTGCAAAAGTACATGGTTTAAGTTTTAGTGAATTAGTGACAGAAATTGTTGCTATTAGTGCGCAAGGTCGCCTGTAGGTAATGGCTGAGGCAATAGAGAAGCAACAACCGTTAAGGAATGACGTCACCAATTTACACTGGTCGTTTTGGTTAGGCGTTACGTTTTTTGTTGCTGTTATTATTGCCATATTATTGTTTGGTTTTTTTTTAAACAAACGCTTAAGCGCTGAAGAGTCAGTGCCGGTTACGTCCATTGCTATTGCGGGTGAAATGCCGTATACCACGCGTTTAGATATTGAAAATGCAATAGAAAAAGTTAATTTGGGTAATTTTTTCAATTTGGATGTTAATGATGTCCAACAGAGAGTGGCTAAATTACCTTGGGTTTATTCGGTTTCAGTACGAAAAAAATGGCCAGATGAATTAAAAATTTATGTAGTAGATCAAAAGCCTATTGCCCATTGGAATGGTGATTTTTTGATTAATGAAAATGGTAAAGCATTTCAGGCTGACGTAAAACGTTTAGTTGAGAAACTGCCGGCATTTTTTGGCCCAGAAGGTAGTGAGAAAGTTGCCTTGGAGAATTTTAGAAATTTGAATAAACTGTTGGATTTTAGTCGGTTAAGTATTGATGAGTTGGTACTGTCTGAACGTTTTGCATGGCAGCTTATTTTAGATGATGGTGTGACTATCAACTTAGGTCGCGATAACCGCGTTGAGCGTATACAGCGCTTTATGGATGTTTATCCACAGATAAAATTGAATACAAAGCAGGGTCAACAAGTCGATTATGTTGATCTGAGATATGATACTGGTTTAGCCGTAGGTTGGAAAACCACGGATAATAAAGAAAGAGTTTAACCTTAATGTCAAAAGTAACTGAAAGAAATTTAGTAGTTGGATTAGATATTGGAACGTCAAAAATTTCAGTAGCGGTTGGTGAGATCACACCCGATAATCAGCTCAGTATTGTTGGTGTTGGAAATCAACCTGCCCGTGGCATGGATAAAGGTGGTGTTAATGACCTTAATCTGGTTATTCAGTCTATTCAGCGTGCGATTAACGAAGCTGAATTAATGGCAGACTGCCACATCACCTCAGTTTACCTTGGCATTTCAGGTAAGCATATCAGCTGCCAAAATGAAAACGGTATGGTGCCCATCAATGATAAAGAGGTGATGCAGGATGATGTGGATAACGTTATTCATACCGCCCGCTCTGTGCCCATTTCGGCAGAACGTCGTATGCTGCACGTTTTGCCGCAAGAATATAGCATAGACTGCCAAGACGGTATAAAAAGCCCTATCGGCATGTCAGGTGTGCGTATGGAAGCAAAAGTACATATTGTCACTTGTGCAAATGACATGGCAAAAAACATTGTTAAATGTGTTGAACGTTGTGACCTAAAAGCTGATCAATTAATTTTCTCAGCGCTTGCTTCTAGCTACGCAATCTTAACTGATGATGAAAAAGAGCTCGGGATCTGTGTGGTTGATATGGGCGCTGGCACTATGGATATTGCGGTTTTTACCGGTGGCGCTTTACGCCATACCGCGGTAATACCTGTTGCAGGTAATCAAGTTACTAGCGATATTGCAAAGATTTTTCGTACACCGTTAAGTCATGCTGAAGAGATTAAGGTGCAGTACGCCTGTGCGTTGCGCCAAATGGTCAGTATGGAAGAAAATATTGAAGTGCCTAGTGTTGGCGGACGTCCTGCACGCTCGATGTCACGTCATACTTTAGCGGAAGTCGTTGAGCCTAGGTATCAAGAATTATTTGAACTGATCCAAGAGGAACTACGAGAATGTGGATTAGAAGATCAAATTGCTGCGGGTTATGTTTTAACCGGAGGTACAGCAAAAATGGAAGGTGTAGTTGAGTTTGCCGAAGAAGTATTTCAAATGCCAGCACGAGTTGCTCAGCCTTCAGATATCTGCGGATTGAAAGAGTATGTTAACGACCCAACATATTCTACGGTTGTCGGCTTGTTACACTATGGTATGCAAGCGAATCAGCAGCAAAGTAATGAGAAAAAGAAAAGCGAGTCAGTCGGTAGTATCGGCTCGAGAGTACTTGCTTGGTTTAAAGGCGAATTTTAATTAGCGATTTTAGTTACTAATTAAAAGTATAAAAGAGTTTTGGTGGAACAAAACGTATTAAAAATCGGAGATAATAAAATGTTTGAATTAATGGAAGATCACAACGCAGAAGCAGTCATCAAAGTTATTGGTGTTGGTGGCGGGGGCGGAAACGCGGTAGAACACATGGTGTCACAAACCATTGAAGGTGTAGAATTTATTACCGCAAATACCGATTCTCAAGCATTACGTAACTCAGCGGCAAATGTTACTTTGCAGCTAGGTCACGATGTCACTAAAGGACTGGGTGCTGGTGCGAACCCTGAAATTGGTCGCCGAAGTGCGGAAGAAGACCGAGAAACTATTAAAGAAACACTGCAAGGTGCTGATATGGTCTTTATCGCAGCTGGTATGGGTGGTGGTACGGGCACTGGTGCTGCGCCAGTTGTTGCCGAAATAGCCAAAGAAATGGGGATTTTAACGGTTGCGGTCGTGACTAAGCCATTTCCTTTTGAAGGCAAAAAACGCATGAACTATGCCGATCAAGGTATCGAGTTTTTATCAAAAAATGTTGATTCATTGATCACTATTCCGAACGAAAAATTATTGAAAGTGCTTGGCCCTGGCACCAGTTTATTAGATGCCTTTAAAGCCGCGAATAATGTTTTATTAGGTGCTGTGCAAGGTATCGCGGAACTTATTACCCGTCCTGGACTCATAAACGTCGATTTCGCCGATGTTAGAACCGTAATGTCTGAAATGGGTACTGCAATGATGGGCTCTGGCACTGCATCAGGTCCAGACCGTGCAGAGGAAGCGGCAGAAGCTGCTATTTCAAGTCCGTTACTTGAAGACGTTGATTTAGCTGGCGCGCGCGGTATTTTGGTTAATATCACTGCCGGCATGGATATTAGCATTGATGAATTTGAAACTGTTGGTAATGCGGTTAAAGCTTTTGCATCTGAAAATGCTACCGTTGTCGTTGGTGCGGTTATTGACCCTGAAATGACGGAAGAATTACGAGTAACGGTTGTGGCAACGGGTATTGGTGCAGAGCGTAAACCAGATATTACCTTAGTCAATCCTACGCCTGTGGCTGAGCCACAAGTTGTTGGTGGTGACTATATTGCTAGCGCACAACCTGAGCTGTCTGCGAATCCGGTTACTATGCCAGAAGCTAATGCTCAAGCGCAGAAAGTAGCAGCTACTGAACTTGATGATTATTTAGATATTCCGGCATTTTTACGTAAACAAGCAGACTAAGCGATATTCGAAAAGTTAATTACGCAATACTAAAAATGTTGGTTTTTTGATTTTATTAGGCTTTTTTGTTATATTACGTCTCCGCTTATTTTCGGCGGCGACTTATTAGCGCAAAATATAGGCTTAAGAAGGCTATTTATGATTAAACAACGTACGTTAAAAGAAAGTGTCTCTGCCATAGGTGTAGGGTTACATAAAGGTGAAAAGGTGCAGATCACTCTCCGTCCTGCGCCTGCTAACACCGGTATTATTTTTCGCCGAGTTGATTTAGATCCCGTTGTCGATATTCCAGCGACACCGGAAGCTGTGGGTGAAACAACTTTATGTACGTGTTTAGTGAATGAGCAAGGTGTTCAGATTTCCACCGTCGAACATTTGCTTTCTGCTGTCGCAGGTTTAGGTATTGATAACCTCATTGTTGAGGTTGATTCACCTGAAATTCCAATTATGGATGGTAGTGCTTTACCGTTTGTGTATTTAATTCAGTCAGTAGGCATTGAAACATCAAATGTTGCCAAACGCTTTTTACGTATTACTAAAACTATACGCGTAGAAGAAGGTGACAAGTGGGCTGAATTAAAGCCTTATGAAGGTTTTCGGGTTAATTTCGCGATTGAATTTGAACACCCGGTGATTGCTAATACTTGTCAAACCATGAGTATGGATCTTTCAAGTTGTTCATTTGTTAAAGAGATCAGTCGCGCACGCACCTTTGGTTTTATGAAAGATATTGAGTTCTTACGTTCACATAACCTTGCCTTAGGTGGTAGCTTGGAAAACGCGATTGTTTTAGATGAATATCGCATGCTCAATAAAGATGACTTACGCTACGATGATGAGTTTGTTAAGCATAAAATTTTAGATGCTATTGGTGACCTGTATATGGGCGGTGTTAGCATCTTGGGTGAACTGAATGCTTTTAAATCAGGTCATGGCTTAAATAACATGTTGTTGCGTGAAGTATTTAAACAAGTCGATTGTTGGGAATGGGTAACGTATGAAGATACGATTGAATCACCCATCCAATTTCAAGAAATTAGTGCGACGGCATTTTAATATAATTCAGTTGCGAAAATCGCTATATTAAAACCAGTCTTCGTGCTGGTTTTTTTATCATTAAATTTTACTAAACTGTTGTTCAAAAGCTATTTTTTTGCATGCGAAGCAAGTTTTTCTAACTTTTTCCGCAAACTATCAGGAGCACTGCGTGCCACTGCTAATAACTGCGCTGCGGTACGTGCTGATATAGTGGAATTAATGGCGTTAGGAATAACGGTTTTTTCGGGTATTTTTGTTCGAAATGGTGTGATTTTAATTTCTATTTGGTTGAATTCGTTATTGGTTACTTCGCTAAGTTCTCGGCAAATATTCATTCTTTCAAACTGTAATCGTTGGCTCCAAACGGCTGAGTTTACCTCAATGACAATGGCATTAGCTTTGAAATTGGCTATTTTCCAAACATCTGCTGGTAGGTCGGGACAAATTTGTCGTACAATATCAGCCAATACGGTTAAAAAGTTGGTTTTTGCAGCTATTTGTGCCAAAGTGCCTGACGTTGAATTAAACAGCGCTGACATGTCTGTGGGGATTTTCGATTTTCGTGCCATAAGTCAGCTCTTGAACAAACGATGAATGAGTTATGAGTTTAACATTACTATACCGAGGAAAGAACGTTAGATTTTCAATGAAGCTAAATAAGCTACATTGGTTATCTGCCTTAATTGTTTTTGCCTTAATTTCAGGTTTTATTGTCCATTTGATCGCCTCTGCAGATGATGTACCGAAAAATACAATATATCAGCTATCAAGCCTACCCATTATTGATGATACTAAAGTAAATAGCCAACAAGTAACCGCAGTTACCATGAAGTTGGCCGAATTACAAAGCCAAGTGTTAAGATTAAATGCTTTAGGCGATCGCTTAGCTGAAGAGGCGAGCATTCCTGATAATGAATTTAACTTTCAATCATTCCCCTCGAGTGGCGGTCCGATGATTCAAAGTCATGAGGAAAAGCCTAAAAGCTTAGCGGAGCTACTTTTGGATATTACCGCATTGGAAGAATCGCTTGGTCATGAAGAAAAACAATTAAAAATGCTTGAATCTGTCACTTTAGGTCACCATATAGAGAATACACGGTATTTGTCTGGTCGACCAATAAAGAAGGGTTGGTTGTCATCGTATTTTGGTATGCGTAAAGACCCTTTTAATGGTAAGCCGGCAATGCATAAAGGCGTTGATTTTGCAGGTAGTGAAGATGCTGATATTATAGCTACCGCATCTGGAGTGGTAAGTTGGGCAGGTGATCGTTATGGTTATGGTCAATTAATTGAAATTAATCATGGTGATAACTTAAAAACTCGTTATGGTCACAATAAAGCAATAAAAGTATCGGTTGGTGATGTTGTTACTAAAGGTCAGGTTATTGCAAAAATGGGCAGTACAGGTCGTTCCACAGGACCACACGTACATTATGAAATTTTGCGTAATAATCGCCAAATAGATCCAAAAAAATACGTTTATCGCAAAGCAAAAAATTAGTTTTTGCACGAATTTCAGTTGTTTAAAATACTACTGCGATTACAATACTAAGCAAGTTTATGTGATCGGTCCCACCGGTCATTTATTTTCAGCGGAAGATTTTCTTCTCAATATGGTTTAACACGATGTTTGTAAAGTTAATGACAAAACTGTTTGGTAGTCGAAATGATCGATTACTTAAACAAATGTGCAAAGAAGTAACAAAAATTAATGCTCTAGAACCCGTTTTTGAAGCCCTCAGTGATGAAGAACTAAAAGCAAAAACAACTGAGTTTAAAGAGCGCGTTGAGCAAGGCGAAGTACTAGACGAGCTTATTCCTGAAGCATTTGCTGTGGTACGTGAAGCGAGTAAACGCGTATTTGGTATGCGTCACTTTGATGTGCAAATGATCGGTGGCATGGTACTCAACTCGGGTAAAATAGCCGAAATGCGTACCGGTGAAGGTAAAACGCTTACCGCAACTTTACCGGCTTATTTAAATGCTTTAACCAATAAAGGTGTGCATGTGATTACGGTCAATGACTACCTTGCTACCCGTGATGCGGATTGGAGTCGGCCATTATTTGAATTTTTAGGTATGACTGTTGGCTGTAATATTGCTGGTATGGCACCTGGCGATAAACAAGCAGCATATAACGCTGATATCACTTACGGTACCAACAACGAGTTTGGTTTTGACTACCTGCGCGATAATATGGCCTTTTCGCCAGAAGAGCGGGCACAAAAGCCATTAAACTTTGCCGTTATTGATGAAGTCGACTCGATTTTAATTGATGAAGCGCGCACGCCATTAATTATTTCTGGTCAAGCGGAAGATAGTTCTGAACTTTACCGTAATATCAATCTGGTAGTGCCAACGCTTGTTCAGCAAGATGAAGAAGATAAAGAAGGTCAAGAAAGTACCGGTGACTTCACCATTGACGAAAAAGCCAAGCAAATCTATCTAACTGAGCTAGGTCAAATACATATCGAAGAAATCATGATCGAAAAAGGTTTAATGCAGCAAGGAGATTCTCTATTCTCAGCAGCAAATATTACTTTACTCCATCATGTTATGGCGGCATTGCGTGCTCATAAACTGTTTCAAAAAGATGTTGATTATATTGTTAAAGATGGTGAAATCGTCATTGTTGATGAACATACCGGTCGTACAATGGAAGGTCGCCGTTGGTCAGAAGGTTTGCACCAAGCGGTTGAAGCGAAAGAAGGTGTTGATATTCAAAATGAAAATCAGACACTGGCATCAATTACCTTCCAAAATTTTTTCCGTATCTATAATAAATTATCAGGTATGACAGGTACTGCGGACACAGAAGCGTTCGAGTTTAATCATATCTATGGTTTAGAAACGGTGGTTATCCCAACAAACCAACCTATGGTACGTAAGGATTTACCTGATTTAATTTACTTAACAGCTGAAGAAAAGTTTGAAGCGATTTTAGAAGATATTAAAGACTGTGTTGAACGTGGCCAACCGGTTTTGGTGGGAACTATCAGCATTGAAACCTCTGAATTCTTATCTTCATTTTTAAAGAAAGCAAAGATTAAGCATAAAGTATTGAATGCTAAGTTCCACCAACAGGAAGCTGAGATTGTTGCCGACGCGGGTAAAATTGGTGCGGTAACCATTGCCACTAACATGGCTGGTCGTGGTACTGATATCGTACTGGGTGGTAACTTAAGTATGATGCTAGCTAAGCTTGATAACCCAAGCGCAGACCAAATTGAAAAAGTGAAAGCCGCATGGCAAGAAGAGCATGAAAAGGTATTAGCCGCGGGTGGCCTACATATTGTTGCCACTGAGCGTCATGAGTCTCGTCGTATAGATAATCAATTGCGTGGTCGTTCAGGCCGTCAAGGTGATGCGGGCTCAACGCGTTTTTACCTATCGATGGAAGATGGCTTAATGCGCATTTTTGCCTCTGAGCGTATTTCTAACATGATGCGTAAATTAGGTATGGAGCGCGGTGAAGCAATTGAACATCCTTGGGTGACTAAGAGTATTGAAAATGCTCAACGTAAAGTTGAAGGCCGTAACTTTGATATTCGTAAACAATTACTTGAGTTTGATGATGTTTCAAATGACCAACGTAAAGTTATTTATGAGCAACGAAATGAGCTGATGGATGAAGCAGATATTGCTGAGGTTATTAAAGCGATTCGTGCAGATGTCGTTAATGGTTTGATTAGTCAACATATTCCACCACAATCGTTAGAAGAAATGTGGGATGTTACGGGCTTAGAAGAACGTATTAAAGGCGAACTTAATCTTGAGCTGACTATTGCAAAATGGTTAGAAGAAGACAGCAACTTGCATGAAGAAACTTTACGTGAAAAAATTGTTGCAGAAGTTGAAGCGAGTTATGTTGCTAAAGAAGAGATGGTTGGTGCTGAAGTTTTACGCCAGTTTGAAAAGGCTGTTATGCTACAAAGCCTAGATTCTCATTGGAAAGAGCATTTAGCGGCAATGGACCATTTACGTCAAGGTATTCATTTACGCGGTTACGCGCAAAAGAATCCAAAACAAGAATTTAAGCGTGAATCTTTCGAGTTATTTGCCGAGTTACTTGATAACTTAAAATATGATGTTATTGGTATCTTAAGTAAAGTGCAAATTAAGGCTGAATCTGATGTTGAAGCGGTTGAAGAACAACATAGAAAAGCTGATGAAGCACCGAAAGAGTTTACACATCAGTCGGCCTCACAGCCTGAAGAAACTGCGATGGCGCGTGTTGGACGTAATGAGCCTTGTCCGTGCGGCTCAGGTAAAAAATATAAACAGTGTCACGGTAAGTTAAGCTAACTTATCAAGCGTTAAGTCTGACATAAAAATACCAGTCTTTTGACTGGTATTTTTATGTTTAATAGCAATCCGTCTCAGAAAGTACCTCTTAGCGAGAATTTAAAAGTCAGTCTTTGAGTGCTTGCGGGGCAATGATAATTTCAAAAATTTGTACCTACTCATGTGTTCGATATAGCGCTAAGTGCATACTTCTTTAGATAAACAATATAAAAATAAATTTAATTAAGGCATCGTATTATGACAACTAAAATTGTGCATGTTGCTGTTGGGGTTATCAAACAGGGCGATCAGTATTTTCTAACTAAGCGCTTAGCAGATAGTCATCAAGGGGGAAAGTGGGAATTTCCCGGTGGTAAAGTTGAAGATGATGAAACTGTGCATCAGGCGCTATTTAGAGAGCTAAAAGAAGAGGTGGCGATAGAAGTGTTAACCTGTACGCCGCTAATCGAAATAAGCCATGACTACGTTGATAAAAAGGTGTTATTAGAAGTCTTTGTTGTTGATAACTTTATCGGTGAAGCAAAAGCTTTAGAAGGGCAAGCATCTGCTTGGTATCAATTAACTGATTTCGAACACTTAAATTTCCCTGCTGCTAATCAAGCCATTATTGAAAAGCTACAACAAATATATTTGTAGCTTCAGCTTACCTGATAATAATACTTGTTATTCAGGTTCAACAAAAAATTTATTATGTTGTAAAAATTGATCTTCCAACGCGTCAAGCATTTCTTCATTTAAGTCGACAGCGCCTTGCACTGGCTGGCTAATTTTATGATTTTCATCAGCCCAATCACCGATATCAATTAACTGACAACGCTTACTACAAAATGGACGATGTTGGCTTTGCGCTTGCCAAAGCACTTCTTTTTTACAAGTGGGGCAAGATACTTTTAATGTCATATAAGATGTTACTAGCGAATAAAGTGATAATGCTATTATAAGAAATATTTCACTAAGCAGCTATTAACTTTTCGTCTGAAGCGATTAATTATATATGCTCAGTAAAAGCCGAAATACTTCTTGTTGTACCTTAGCTGATCGCTAAGCACATGCTGTTAACAACGAGCTAATAAGAAACTTGTGGCTTGTTTAACGTATTTACGCCCAGCATCATTACATGGCATCATAAAGCGAATAGAGTAGCGAAAGCGGTTACCACTAATGGTTGGGTAAAACGATAAAGTATCAGCTACTTTGATACGCAAAAGTATTAACCCTTCACCATTGTCTTGATAGAAGCCACTTTCCGTCAATATCTGTTTAAACTCTGCTCTTTGTCGAATAAATTTCATTATCAATGATAATGCTGAACTAATTTGAGCCAGTCGTGATAACCAGTAGTGACACTGCTGCTCAACTTGAGCACTGGGTTGGTGTAACCAAAATTGTAATTGTGGCAGATCAAAACTCGAACTTCCTCCCTGAATAGCGAAACGCTGCTTTAAAGCCATTAAAAATTTGTCGGCTTTAAGTTCGGTCCATTGAGGGCAAGCTACTTTTAAATTACTTGAAAGGCCGATGGTCTTTTTTAAGTTTTCTTCCAAAATGGCGTTATCAATCTCTGGGTTTTGTGACCAAATGACTAAATTTTGTTCTAATTTTTCAAGATCTTTAATTAAATCACCACGGATATCATTTCGCTCTAAGGTGTCGACTATGGCGAATAATGCGTTAAAAAATACACTGTGGCTAGTGACAATATTGTATTGCAAGCAATCAAAGGTTTGAGCAAAAAGTTGCTCAAGTTTTAAGTAGTTACGTATACGCTCATTGAGCGGATGTTCGTACAATATTGCAGTCATGACTTTCGGACTTTATCTATTAATTTAACCAATAATTACTTCATACTACCTATCGCTAGTGAGAATGGCGAATTATTTAATAAAAAACACTTATTCATAACGAGTTACTTAACATTTTTTGATATTTTTTATCTAAGTTGCCTACTTGCTGGCGAAGTGTTTTTAAACTGATATTGTGGTTACTTATGATGTCATCAGCCAAGCTAAGACGTTGTGCTCTTGGCATCTGACTGGCAATGATGCGCTTAACCTCTTCTGCTGAGCTAGGATCGCGTGCAACGGTTCGGGCAATTTGTGTTTTTTCATCAACATCAACCACTAACACCCGATTGACCAATTTATTGAGCTTATTTTCCAACAGTAATGGTGCCACTAGTATGCAATAGCGACTTTTAGCCAACGATATTTGTGTTAAAATTTCTTGTCGAATTAAAGGGTGCAATAGGTTATTTAACCAGGTTTTATCTTCAGCAACAGTGAAAATCCTGCTACGCAGTTTTGCTCTGTTAAGTTGCCCTTGATGATCAATATACTCACTGCCAAAGTAATTGCTAATGGTTAATAATGCTGTGCTACCCGGTGCAACTACTATGCGAGCAGCGATATCAGCGTCAATAATATCAATACCTAATTGGTGAAAAATATCGGTAACCGTGGTTTTACCGCTACCAATACCGCCAGTTAAGCCGACAATAAATTCAGACATAAACTAAGTTGCTCGCTTTTTATTTACATTATGATAGATAGTTAATTTGCTTAAACTAATGAACTTAAATACCAAGACCAAATATTATTACCCCATAGTAAGGTGATAAAACCCGCGATTGCTAAGTAAGGACCAAATGGAATAGCTTGTTCTCGCTGGTGGTTTTTAAAGACCATTAAACTAATACCTATCACTGCGCCGACAGCTGAGGCCATTAAAATGAGTAATGGCAGTAACTGCCAACCTATCCAAGCACCAAATAATGCCACTAATTTAAAGTCACCATGACCCATACCGTCTTTGCCAGTAACTAACTTGAATAGCCAAAAAATGCTAAATAGGCTCATATAGCCGGCAACCGCACCAATAACAGCATCATTTAAAGGCACAATTGCGCCATTAATATTAACTAAAAGTCCTAACCATAATAGTGGTAAAGTGATTTGATCTGGCAATAGCATGTGGTCGTAGTCTATTAAGGTTAAACAAACCAAGCCCCAAGTTAATATCAACAAAAATAACGTGGTTAAAGTAGTACCATAATGGGCTGCGATGAGCATACTTAATAAAGCAGTGCTCAACTCTACTAACGGATAACGTAAAGATATTCTTGACTGGCATTGGCTGCATTTAGCTCGTAAAAATAACCAACTAAGTAGTGGAATATTTTCGTAGAAGCGAATTTTGTGCTGACAGTTTGGGCAGGTAGAACTTGGTGTTGATAGGGTGATCAATGCTTCATTTGTCGGTTGTGTTGGCTTAGCAAGTTCATCCGCTAAAAACTCTCGACATTCACGTTTCCATCCTTGTTCGAGCATTTTAGGTAAGCGATAAATAACCACATTTAAAAAGCTGCCTACCAGTAAAGAAAAAATAAAAACAATCGAAAAGAAAAATGTAGGAGAACTGCTCATTAGGGTAATGAAATCTGTCAAAGGTTTTGCCTTGTTTAATTGCTGTTAATAGGTTTAACGAATAGCCGTTAATTTAAAAACTATTGGTTATTAGCTGCTAGCTCCAAATGAAAATATACGATTAAGAACTGACAACTTGCTCTTTTTTACTCATAGCTTAAAGCTTTAATCTATTGTTATTAAACAACCATACCAATTTGAAATATGGGTAGATACATAGCAATGATTAAGCCACCGATGACCACGCCAAGTACGGCCATTATCATCGGCTCGAGTAAGGTGGTTAAGTTATCAACGGCATTATCGACTTCTTGCTCATAAACGGTAGCCACTTTTGCCAACATATCATCGACAGCGCCAGACTCTTCACCAATGGCGACCATTTGGATCACCATATCAGGAAAAATAGCGCAATTTCGCATCGCTAAATTCATTTGCATGCCAGAGGTGACTTCAGCACGAATATCTAAAATAGCCTCACGAAATACCGCATTGCCTGAAGCCCCCGCTGCTGATTCTAATGCATCAGGTAATGGTACGCCAGCGGCAAAAGTCGTGGATAAGGTTCTGGCATAGCGCGCGACAGCTGCTTTTTTTAAAACATCACCTATAACCGGAATTTTTAATATTTTTTTATCGACGCTATCACGAAAACTTTGGCTAGCACGGTGGGTTTTTTTAAATAAGTATATTGCTGCAAATATGCCGGCAAGACCAAAATACCAGTAGGCTTGCATAAATTCAGATATGGCCAGAACTAATAAGGTAAAGCCGGGTAGTTCTGCGCCAAAACTATCAAATATGTCTTTAAATACTGGTACGACAAATATTAAAAGTACGGCAGTAACAATAAAGGCGATCACTAAAACAGATATCGGGTAGGTCATAGCCTTTTTTATTTTAGCTTTTAACGCCTCAGCTTTTTCTTTATAGGTAGCAACACGATCATAGATGGTTTCAAGGGCGCCAGATTGCTCACCAGAATTGACTAAGTCACAATATAAGTCATCAAAATAAAGTGGGTGCTCGCGCAAGCAATCTGATAATGGCACTCCGGATTGTAGTTTGTTGCCAATATTACCTAATAGCTTTTGCATATTGCCATTGTTATGGCCACTAGCTATCATTTCAATGGTTTGAACTAAAGGGACACCGGCGCCTAGCATGGTGGCAATTTGACGGGTAAGTACAGCAATATCAACGGGCAATATTTTTTTATCGCCGCCGATACCAAATAAAGGTTTAGCTTTCTTACTGATCCTGCCTGGTGTTATGCCTTGCTTACGTAACTGTGCTTTTAGCTCTAATATGTTATTAGCATTGAGCTCACCGCCAACTTTTTTACCTTTGCGGTTTAATCCTTGCCACTTATAGATATCAAGTGCTTTTACTTTTTTCTTGTCTCTTGATGAAGAAATAGCAGCCATGCGATTAACCTAATTTTTATTGTAAGAGCTATTGTTAGTATTATCGTTAGTAATGCCCATAAGGCCATCTAATCTACATTATTTAGCTTATATCTAATGGACAAACTTGGCAATTTTTTAAAAATTAGTGATAAAGCTATTGCTTGGCGCTACTTTTATAAAATGTCAAGTTAACCTGTATTCAGGCTAATTATTAGTGACGCGATTTACTTCTTCTAAACTGGTAACACCTAAAGCGGCTTTTTCTAGGCCCGACTGGCGTAAATTGTTGTAGCCTTCACGTTGACACTGAGCGGCAATATCTAAAGAGTTAGAGCCCGTCATGATCAAATTTGCTGTTACATCACTAATTTTTATTACTTCATATATACCAACACGACCTTTATAACCTCCAGTACATAGCTCACAACCGACCGGTTTATATAACTTTATGGTACTAAGTTGTTCGGGTAAAAAGCCTTGTGTTAGTAGTTCGCTTTCGGGAATGTTTTCTTCTGTTTTGCACTGAATGCATAATCGACGTGCTAAGCGCTGGGCAATAATAACACTGACAGAACTTGCCACATTATAGGATGGTACGCCCATATTTAATAAGCGAGTCAATGTTTCTGCTGCTGAATTAGTATGTAAAGTTGATAGCACTAAATGACCGGTTTGAGCCGCCTTAATAGCAATTTCAGCGGTTTCTAAATCACGAATTTCGCCGACCATAACAATATCGGGATCTTGACGGAGAAATGAGCGTAATGCCCCCGGAAAGGTTAAACCTGCACGGGTATTAATTTGTACTTGGTTGACACCTTCAAGGTTAATTTCCACCGGATCTTCTGCGGTGGAAATGTTGCGCTCTTCGGTATTTAAAATATTCAAGCCGGTATAAAGTGATACGGTTTTTCCCGAGCCGGTTGGGCCTGTTACTAATATCATGCCTTGCGGTTGTGCTAGTGCATCCATGTAAATTTGCTTTTGCTCTGGAGCATAACCAAGCATTTCAATGCCCAGCATGGCGCTGGAGGAGTCAAGAATACGCATCACTACCTTCTCACCCCACATAGTAGGTAGAGTACTAACACGAAAATCAATTGATTTCTTTTTTGATAACGCCAACTTTATACGACCATCTTGTGGTACGCGCCGCTCTGCAATATCCAACTTCGACATCACTTTTAGGCGTGCAGCCATACGTGATGCTAAAGATACCGGCGGTTTAGCGACTTCGGTTAAAATGCCATCGATACGAAAGCGAATACGGTAAGATTTTTCATAAGGTTCAAAATGTAAATCAGAGGCGCCTTTACGAATAGCGTCGAGTAATATTTTGTTAATATAAACAACTATAGGAGCATCTTCTTTATCGCCACCGCCAATGTTATCGTCTTCTTGATGTTCATCTTGCACATCGATACCAGCTAGCTCGGCAGTATCCATATCGGTGATATCAAGGGCATCGCTGTCTGCTTCTAAAATTTTCTCGATGCAAGCCATTAATGAGGTTTCATTAGCAAGGACTAATTCAGTTGAAAAACCGGTATTAAACTGAATTTCTTCTAGCGCATCATGGTTAGTTGGGTCCGACATGGCAACAAATAATACCTTGCCACGCAAGAATAAAGGTAAGGCACTGTGTTTGCGCACCAGCTTCTCATTGCGGACACCTTCAGGGACTAATGATGTGTCAAAATTACTCAGATCAATCAGAGGACAGCCAAAACTGCGGGAGAGTGTGCTAGCTATTTGTTCGGCATTAATATTTTTATCTTCGACTAGGTAACGAACAAATGGTTTTTTTTGGCGAATAAAGTCAGCACTTATGGTGTCGACCATTTCACGGGTAACAATATTATGTTTGGCTAATGCCGACAGCAGGCTTGATTGTTGATGAAGACCTTTCATAAATATCTTTAATAAACTCAGTAAAAATCAACAGTTAGAGTGTAGCTTACAATATACAATAATAATGAAAGTTAGTTAATAAAAAAGCCCCCTTAGGAGCTTTTTTAGCATTCGTTTTATACTAACATAGTCCAGTAGATTTACAGCCACCACCTTGAGTCCAATCGACTGTACCATTTGCTACTTCACCTGTTAGGGTAAATGTATCAGTAGCCGCAATGTTACCAGTATCGGCTACGGGTGTTACTGTAATTACTGGTGCTGTTGCTGTACCAGAAATAGCTACTGATGTAACCATGTCTGAAGCGGCCCAACCATTTGTTGTACCATCTGTGCCATCATCCAAAGTACCGCAGTTAGTTAAAGCTGATGTTTGAACACATAATTCGATAGCTGTTTTTGCTGGGGTAGCGGCTAAAACAACTTCAGAAAATTTAGCTTTAGTTGAATAAGTTTTATAAGCAGGTAAAGCTACCGCTGCTAAAATACCGATAATTGCCACAACGATCATTAATTCAATTAAGGTAAAACCTTGAGCTTTTTTCTTCATATTTAAGTTTTGTAATGTCTTTTTCATAATCAATTATTCCATACATTATTACGGGGGCTAAAATGATACTGCGACAAAAATAACCAAATGTAAAACATTGTGGCGAATTTTTTTTAAGGTATGTAACAGAATGTTAGATTTTGTTACTGGTATTTTAGTTAGGTGTGTGAGTGATAGTAAGTTGTTACTTACCTTTTTCATCATTTAAAATGTAGGTTGACTAAGTGCGGTGTAAATTTGATTTATGTTTGATATGAAGTGAAATGAAATACACACGAATAAGTTAATCATTGATGTAGGCGAAAGCAATTTTGACCTACATCAAATAACTGATTAATAATTTTAGACTGTTGAGCTTTTATAGTTGCTGTGCACACAGTTAAAGCGTATTTATTGCTGCGCTGCCTAGTAGTAAGCACGGAATAATTTGTTGCTGAAGTAACCTCGAAAGATCAGCTGGCTCAAACAAAGCGCATGGAAAGATCTACGGCTTGTACATGTTTGGTTAGCGCCCCAACTGAAATAAAGTCAACCCCCGATTTTGCATAATCTTTTAATGTTGCTAGGGTCATATTGCCTGAAACCTCTAGTTTACTTTGACCTGCAGATATTTCTGCCGTTAGTTTCACGGCTTGCTCGATCATTTGCGGACTAAAGTTATCGAGCATAATAATATCAGCGCCGGCGTTGAGGGCTTGAGTTAACTCTGCGATAGTCTCCACTTCAACTTCAACAGTTTTGTCACTATGATTGATACGTGCTGTTGCGATGGCTTTTTTAATACCGCCACAAGCGGCAATATGGTTTTCTTTAATTAAGAAAGCATCAAATAAACCAATTCTGTGGTTTACGCCACCGCCACAAGTTACGGCATATTTTTGGCCACTGCGTAAACCAGGTAAGGTTTTTCTGGTATCTAATAGCTTTGTGGTTGTACCTGCAAGGTGTTTTACATAATCACTGGTGATAGTGGCTGTACCAGAAAGACTTTGTAAAAAGTTTAATGCGGTGCGCTCACCGGTTAGTAAAATACGGGCATTGCCAGATAATTCAAAGAGTGTCGTATTGGCGCTAACATGTTGACCATCGTTAACAAACCAAGTGATTTTTGTGCTGGAGTTATAGATATTATCAAGTTGTTTAAAAACTTCATTGACCCAAGCTACGCCACAAATGACACATTCATCACGACTAATAATATTAGCTACTGCTTGATTTTCCAATGGAATAAGTTCGGCTGTAATGTCGCGGCTGGTGCTAAGTTCATCATAGGTGTTTACGCCTAGGTCTTCACATAAAGCCCATGTAACGGTTTTGGTTATGTCGTGTAATAATGAGTCTGGTAACATCTAAAGCTGCTCTCGTAAAATAAGTTGTTTTCCGGTTTGGCTAAATTCTACTCTTTTTAGGGCACTCATGCCCAACAGAATTTCGTCTGCAGCCATACTCGGGTTGATATGTGCGGCAACATTATACAGGTAGATATTGCCAATGCGTAATTCATTTAACTGGGTTTGATAAACAGTGATAGTGCCATTGGCGGTTTGCACTCGATATTTGTCGCCAGCTTGCAATGATAAGGTTTCAGCTATATGGGCTGGAATAGATACTTGAGTGGCACCGGTATCAAGTAAAAAAGTAACCGCAGTACCATTAATAGCACCGTTGGTAACATAATGCCCTTGTCGATTTTGTTGTAAGGTGACTTGTGCTTTGCCATTGCTTTGTAATGACAACTTAGGGTCTTGGTTTGGATTGTACTGCTCATCGAGTAAGTCTTGAAAAACAAAGACTAATAAAGCAATGCCGATAAACCAAGCGACCCAAATAAAATATTTACCAAAGCTTGTTGTCGTGTCATGTTCAGTCATAAGTAGTGATATCGATCTTAAGTTGATAGCTTGTCCTATTGTCTACTTTACTATTTAATAGCGTTAGGATAAACACGATGGTGATTATTGTATGACCATGCTGAAAAATAACCGAGCAAATAGCACTGAGTGGGCCATTGAAAACGGTTGGTTAACGGATGTTGAAATTCAGCCGTCTAGCCACTTTGAGCCGAGAGATAAAAACGAAAGTATTAGTTTACTGGTTGTGCATAATATTTCATTACCACCGGGGCAGTTTGGTGGCAATTATATAAGTGATTTTTTTCTTGGTCATTTAAAGCCAACAGCAGATCCCTATTTTGAAAGCATATATAAAATGCGGGTATCGGCGCATTGCTTGATCAAGCGTAATGGCGATATTGTGCAATATGTCTCATTTAATGATAAAGCTTGGCATGCCGGCGTTTCTCGTTATCAAGATAGAGATAAATGTAATGACTTCTCGATTGGTATTGAGCTGGAAGGAACGGATGATATTCCATATACTAAAGAACAATATCAGCAGCTTAGCCAGTTGAGTAGGGCGCTAATTGCTGCTTACCCAGCATTACAAAATAATATTGTTGGCCATTGTGATATTGCTCCGGGGCGCAAAACGGATCCCGGTATATCTTTTGATTGGCAATGTTATCGAGCGCTGCTGGCAGAAAACGGTTAATTGCTAAGAATAAGGCAGAGAAAGCGGTCAGCTTTTAGTTTTGAGCTATTAGTAAAACAAAAAACACTTGTGGCGAAGGCGTGAGGTTAACTGAACGCTCAAAACCATGAATTATATTTAACATTAGGATAACTAAAAATGAGCTTAATTAGTTTGTTAATTGCACTGATTGCTGAACGCTATTTATCATCGAGTGCTTGGCAATTTAATACTTTTTATCAACGCTATGTCGCAGTGCTTAAGCAAACTAAGTTTTTTGCTGATTATCGACACTCTGCTGCTTTAAGTTACCTAGTTATTTTTATTCCGGTGCTAGGTTGTTATTTTTTATTAGCGCAAATAGATAATGCTTTACTGCATCTAATTGTTTCAACATTGATATTAATTGTCTGCTTTGGCTGTATGAAAACTCGCGATGCTTATAAATGCTATTTACAATCGGCATTTAAAGGTGAAATGACCAGCTGTGACCTTCAACGCTTACAGTTACAACAAGATAAAAATATTGAAGAGATGGGGTTTGGCCAAACATTGGTTTGGCTAAATTACCGTTATTTTATTGCTGTTATGCTATTTTTCGTGCTTTTTGGCGCAGCGGGGGCATTATTTTATCGCTTATTAACCACAATAAATGAATGTGCTAACGAGCAAGATGTTGTTGCGCAAGATGAAGCGCATGAAAATATTAAAGCAAATAATGAACAAAGTTATGATACTAGCCAAGCAAGTCAGCAATTGCTGTTTTGGATTGATTGGTTACCGGTAAGGTTGGTTGCTTTTGGCTACATGTTTGTCGGTCATTTTTCGAAAGCAATGCCCGTTTGGCTAGAAAACTTATTCGAATTCGAAAAGCCTCCTAGTCGAGTGTTGATTGATGTTGCTCAAATGTCTGAGGATTACATGATTGATGCCGATGACTGTAGTTCAGAGCCTTGTCTGTTGGTTAAGCTTGCTAAACGAACCTTATTACTGTTTCTAGCGATACTGTCGGTGTTGATACTTACGGGTGTATTAGCCTAGCTATCGACGGCCACTTTAATTCGCTTAAATTTATGCTCGTTTTTTACTCACTGGTTTACAAGTTGGTATTCATTTGATACATTATGAGTCGAAAAAATCAATGGTCAGACCAATTTACCAAGTGGTTTTTTAGTTGAATTAATCTATTTAGTTGCAATGAATTTGAATAATAAAGGGTTTTAGATGTCAATTCCGAGTATTAAAAAACCGGTAAAGCAAGCAAAGTTATCAGACATTATTCTGGCTCAGCTTGAGACGATGATTCTAGAAGGTAGTTTAAAACCCGGACAAAAGTTACCCGCTGAACGTGAACTGGCGAAACAATTTGATGTTTCTCGCCCTTCATTACGTGAAGCCATTCAGAAGCTGGAAGCGAAGGGCTTAATTACTCGTCGTCAAGGTGGTGGTACTTTTGTTAATGATAAAATTCTAGGTGGTTTGTCCGATCCTTTATTTGCTTTAATGGCCAATAGTAAAGAGTCGCAGTTTGACTTATTAGAATTTCGTCACGGTATTGAAGGCATGTCGGCCTATTATGCGGCGATGCGCGGTACTAAAGCTGATTTCGATGAAATTCAGCGCAAGCATGACAATATTGGCAGTGCGCAGTTAGAAGATAATTATCGTCTTGAAGCACAGGCCGTTTTTGAGTTTTATTTAGCGATATGCGCCGCCAGTCATAATGTGATTATTTTGCATTTAGCTCATAGCATGGCGCCATTGTTGATTGACAATATAGAGAAAAATTTAACTATTTTGGCTAAGCGACCTGATGTGTTTAGTCAAATATCTGATTATCGTACACGTTTAATGAGTGCGATTGTTAGTGGTAAACCCCAAATTGCTTGGGGAGCAAGCCATCGACATTTAGCTTTTATTGAAGAAGTATTATTAAAGATGACACAAGAAAATAGTCGTATGGAACGCTCTATACGCAGAATGAAAAAAACAGAATTTTAACGCTTTTTTGAACAATGACTTTGCGATAAGGATATTTGCTTAAAAGCAGCTATCTTTAAACAAATAAATTTACTTAACATATAACAATTGGAGACTAAGTAATTATGTCTGAGCTCCCAAATCTAGATATTGATTCAATGGAAACCCAAGAATGGTTGGAATCAATGGAGTCTGTGTTAGAAAATGAAGGGCCAGAACGCGCTCATTTTCTACTTGAAAAGTTAATCGACAGAGCACGTCGTAGCGGAACACATTTACCGTTTGATGCTAAAACAGCCTATGTTAATACTATCCCACCAGGGTTAGAACCACATATGCCAGCAGACCAAACGATAGAATCACGCATTCGTGCGGCTATTCGTTGGAATGCCTTGGTGCTGGTATTACGTGCCTCGAAAAAAGATTTAGAGCTTGGTGGCCACATTGGTAGCTTTGCCTCTTCTTCGACGTTATATGATGTTGGTTTTAACCATTTCTTCAAAGCATCATCAGAAAAAGATGGCGGTGATTTCATTTTCGCTCAAGGTCATATCTCTCCAGGTATTTATGCTCGTGCATTTATGGAAGGTCGATTAACCGAAGAGCAAATGGATAATTTCCGTCAAGAGTGTGATGGCAAAGGTCTGTCTTCATACCCTCATCCACATTTAATGCCGGACTTTTGGCAATTCCCAACTGTTTCAATGGGCTTAGGTCCACTGCAAGCTATTTATACTGCACGTTTTCTTAAGTATTTAACTGATCGCGGCATTAAAGATTGTTCTGGTCAACGGGTTTATTGTTTCCTAGGCGATGGTGAAACTGATGAGCCCGAATCATTAGGTGCTATCGGCTTAGCAACACGTGAAGGCTTAGATAACTTAACGTTCGTGATCAACTGTAACCTACAGCGTTTAGATGGCCCTGTTCGTGGTAACGGTAAAATCATTCAAGAACTTGAAGGTACTTTCCGTGGCGCAGGCTGGGAAGTGGTTAAAGTTATTTGGGGTTCATACTGGGATTCACTGATTGCCCGTGATACCTCAGGTAAATTATTACAGTTGATGAACGAAACAGTTGATGGTGAATACCAAAACTGTAAAGCGAAAGGCGGTAAGTACACTCGAGAGAATTTCTTCAACAAATATCCTGAAACTGCGGCACTTGTTGCCAATATGTCAGACGAAGATATTTGGCGTTTAAATCGTGGCGGTCATGATCCCGTTAAAGTTTATGCCGCTTATGAAAAAGCGATGAACACTAAAGGTCGTCCAACGGTAATTTTAGCTAAAACGGTTAAAGGTTTTGGTTTAGGTGCTTCAGGCGAAGCATTGAATATTGCTCATAACGTTAAGAAAATGGACGTTGATGCGATTAAACATTATCGTGACCGTTTCAATATTCCGGTTAGCGATGACCAAATTGCTGATCTACCTTTTTACAAATTCCCTGAAGATAGTGAAGAATTCAAGTACATGAAAGCGCGTCGTGAAGCATTAGGTGGTTCATTACCTGCACGTCGTCAGCAAGCTGAAGAAACACTTGATATTCCAGCATTAAAAATCTTTGAACCTATTTTAAAAGGTTCTGGAGATCGCGAAGTTTCATCAACAATGACTTTCGTGCGTGTACTTAACAGCTTATTAAAAGACAAAAAAATTGGTAAGCGTATTGTGCCAATTATTCCTGATGAAGCGCGTACTTTTGGTATGGAAGGCTTGTTCCGTCAAGTGGGTATTTATGCTAGCGAAGGACAAAAATACGTTCCTCAAGATGCTGACCAAGTCGCTTACTACCGTGAAGATAAGAAAGGCCAAGTATTACAAGAAGGTATTAACGAATTAGGTGCTATGGCGTCTTGGGTTGCCTCAGGTACTTCTTATTCAACGTGTAATGCAACGACCATTCCATTCTACATTTACTACTCAATGTTTGGTTTCCAACGAGTTGGTGATTTAGCATGGGCGGCAGGTGATAGCCAAGCACGTGGTTTCTTACTAGGCGCAACGGCCGGTAGAACAACGCTAAATGGTGAAGGTTTACAACATCAAGATGGCCATTCACACGTACAAGCCGGTTTAATTCCTAATTGTGTCACTTATGACCCAACTTATGGTTATGAAATCGCGGTTATCGTTCGTGAAGGTTTACGTCGTATGTATGAAGAAAATGAAAATGTTTTCTTCTACTTAACGTTAATGAATGAAAACTATCAACACCCGGCAATACCTGATAATAAAACGGTTGAAGAAGAAATTATCAAAGGTATTTACCAACTTGAACGTGTTGAAGCTAAAAAAGCTAAAGCCAATGTACAGTTAATGGGCTCAGGTACTATTTTACAAAAAGTACGTCAAGCAGCGCAAATTTTGTCAGCTGATTATGGCGTATCAAGTGATGTGTACTCAGTAACTTCATTTAATGAACTAGCACGTGACGGACAAGAAGTTGCTCGCTGGAACATGTTGCACCCTGAAAGCAAGCAAAAAACGGCTTATATTTCTAACGTTATTACTGCTGATAAAGGTCCTGCCATTGCAGCAACTGACTATGTTAAAAATTATTCTGACCAAATTCGCGGTTATATCAATACCGAATATCGTGTTTTAGGTACTGATGGTTTTGGTCGTAGTGACAGTCGCGCTAACTTACGTCAGCATTTTGAAGTTGATCAAAACTACATCGTTGTTGCGGCACTTTATGAGTTGGCAAACCGTGGTGATATTAAGCATTCAGTCGTGAGCGAAGCTATCACACGCTTTAATATTAACGCTGAAAAGCTTAATCCGCTTTACGCGTAATTAAGACGAGATAAGGAATTAAGAAATGTCTGATATTGAAAAAATTCTCGTCCCAGATGTCGGTGGCGATGAAGTAGAAGTTATTGAAATATGTTTTGCTGTTGGCGATAACCTTGAAGCTGACGAAGGTATTGTCACCGTTGAGACTGATAAAGCATCTATGGATATTCCTGCGCCATTTGCCGGTGAATTAGTTGCTTTAACCGTTAAGCTTGGCGATAAAATCAAAGAAGGCGATGTCATAGCAGAAATGAAGCGAGCCTCCGATGATTCTGAAGCTGAAGCAAGTGAAACAGCAACTGAAAGCGAAGCTGATACTGAAGTTCAATCAGAGGTTGCGCCAGAAGCTGAAACTTCTGCTGAACCAGCTGATGTAAGCACTGAAAGTAGTGAAGTTATTGATGTCGTGGTACCTGATATAGGTGAAGATGGCGAGGTTGATGTTATTGATGTACTGGTTGCTGTTGGCGATGTTATCGAAGCTGAAGATGGTTTAATCACCTTAGAAACTGATAAAGCCACCATGGATGTGCCGTCATCACATGCAGGTACAGTAAAAGAAGTGCTCATCAGTACCGGTGATAAAGTTAAGCAAGGCTCACTTGTGATCAAGCTTGAAACTACTTCGGGTGCGCCGGCGGTAGCTGAAGCGCCGGTTGCTGCTCCTGAAAAAGCGGAAGTAGCTGTCCAAGCACCGACAGCGAAAAAAGCAGCACCTGTGCCACATCACCCACAAGTGGGTTTAACGAATGCAGGTTCAATTTATACTTCGCCTTCAATTCGTCGATTAGCGCGTGAATTTGGTGTTGATTTAACGGCAGTGAAAGGTTCTGGTCGCAAAGGACGTATTCTTAAAGAAGATGTACAATCATATGTTAAGTATGAATTGTCGCGTCCGAAAGCCAATGCCGGTAGTTCGGTAGCTGCAGGCGAAGGTGGCTTACAGGTAGTGAGCGCTAAGCAGATTGATTTTGCTAAATTTGGTGAAATTGAAACCAAAGCCTTAACGCGTATTCAGAAAATATCTGGACCATTTTTACACCGTAACTGGGTAACGATTCCGCATGTTACTCAATTTGACGAAGCTGATATTACTAATGTTGAAGCATTCCGCAAAGAGCAAAATGTCATTTGTGAAAAGAAAAAACTTGGCTTTAAAATTACACCTTTAGTGTTTATTTTAAAGGCAGCTGCTGATGCTTTGCGTGAGTTTCCAACTTTTAACTCAAGCCTGAGTGAAGACGGTGAAAGTTTAATCTTGAAAAAGTACATTCACATCGGTGTTGCGGTTGATACTCCAAATGGTTTGGTTGTACCGGTAGTACGTGATGTTGATCAAAAAGGCATTCATCAGTTATCACGTGAGTTACTTGAAATTAGCATCAAAGCACGTGATGGCAAGCTTAAGGCTGCTGATATGCAAGGTGGGTGCTTTACCATTTCAAGTTTAGGCGGTATTGGTGGCACGGCATTTACGCCGATTGTCAATGCACCAGAAGTGGCTATTTTAGGGGTTTCAAAATCTGAAATGAAACCCAAGTGGAACGGTAAAGACTTTGAACCTAAGCTTATGTTGCCATTATCAATGTCATACGACCATCGGGTAATTGACGGTGCGTTGGCAGCACGCTTTACTGTGCATCTATCAAATGTGATGAGTGATATTAGAACACTCATATTATAGTTCACTAACATTTGATATATATCAGCGTTATGTTGCAATAAGTTGGCAAAGTGAAAACCAGTGATTGATTTTCATTTTTGCCCACTTTTCATCAATAATTGCTGATTAAAAGATAGCGATCCTTGTGCGCTTTAAGTAAAATTGCGACAAGAAAAATACCAAAAGTGCTGAAAGTATTAATTGTTAATAGCTTTAATAAACGTTTGGCAAATATAGGCTGGCATAACCAGCAATAAATACATCAATTTTTGAGGTTAGCATGAGTAACGATATTAAAACTCAAGTAGTAGTTTTAGGTGCGGGTCCTGGTGGCTATTCAGCAGCATTTCGCGCAGCAGATTTAGGTTTAGACGTAGTGTTAGTTGAAAGCCGTGAGACGCTTGGTGGCGTTTGTTTGAATGTGGGTTGTATCCCTTCAAAAGCACTTTTACACGTAGCTAAAGTTATTGATGACGCGGCAGCAATGGCGTCTCATGGTGTTACTTTTGGTACTCCTAAAATTGATTTAGACAAAATTCGTGACTGGAAAGAAAGCGTTGTTGGTCAATTAACTGGTGGTTTAGGCGGTATGGCTAAAGCACGTAAAGTTAAAACGGTATTTGGTTACGGTAAATTCACTTCTGATAAAACTGTCGAAGTTGAAGGCGCTGATGGTAAAACAACCATTACTTTTGATAATGCGATTATTGCAGCAGGTTCTTCAGTAGTTGATTTACCTTTCATCCCAACTGAAGACCCACGTGTTATTGATTCAACCGGTGCTTTAGAGCTTCAAGACATCCCTGAAGAAATGTTGGTACTTGGTGGCGGTATTATCGGCCTAGAAATGGGGACGGTATATAAAGCACTAGGTTCAAACGTTTCTGTCGTGGAATTTGCTGATCAATTAGTGCCAGCTGCTGATAAAGACATTGTTAAAGTTTACACTAACTTCAACAAGAAAAAATTCAACATCATGTTATCAACCAAAGTTGTTGCAGTTGAAGCAAAAGACGATGGTTTGTATGTAACATTTGAAGGTAAAAATGCACCAGCTGAGCAAGTACGCTATGACAAGATTTTAGTTGCAGTTGGTCGTAAGCCAAATGGTCACTTAGTTGCGGCTGATAAAGCCGGTGTTAATGTTGACGAACGTGGTTTTATCAATGTAACTAACGAGCTTCGCACGAACGTAAACCATATTTTTGCTATCGGTGACGTTGTTGGTCAACCTATGCTTGCTCACAAAGCCGTACATGAAGCACATTGTGCTGCTGAAGTTATTGCTGGTAAGAAGCACGTATTTGACCCTCGTTGTATTCCTTCAATTGCTTATACTGATCCAGAAATGGCTTGGGTTGGTGTTACTGAGCGTGAAGCGAAAGAGCAAGGTTTAAACATTGAAGTAGCTAACTTCCCTTGGGCAGCTTCTGGTCGTGCAATTGCCTCTGCACGTACTGAAGGTAAAACTAAGATGATCTTCGAAAAAGAAACTGGCCGTGTCCTTGGTGGTGCTATTGTTGGTATCAATGCTGGCGAAATGCTAGGTGAAGTTTGTTTAGCCGTTGAAATGGGTGCTGATGCAGAAGATCTTGCATTAACTATTCATGCTCATCCAACACTAAATGAATCAATCGGCTTAGCAGCAGAAATCTTTGAAGGTTCAATCACTGATTTACCTAATGCAAAAGCAGTTAAAAAGAAAAAGTAATTTCTTGGGTCTTAAGGTTTCAGTAAGTTAATTAGAAAGCCAGCCGAGATGCTGGCTTTTTTGTGTTCTTAATTTGCAGTAGCTATCAATTTTTTGCACGACTATACTGATACTACAGACGTTTTATTTGGCTATAGGATATTTTAATGATGAAAATTACCGCTTTTTTAATAATATTATTATCAATTAGTGCTTGTTCAAGTCTTGCCACTACAGCCAATGGTGCGTCAGAATGGGATTTTGATCATCAAGTGCAGTTTAAACAAACAGATTTAATAGATGGTAAGTATCACCTACAAGTGATCACAAAACAAAATACAGAGTTTAGTAAATTAGCAACATTTTTAATGCGTCAGTCACTGCGTATTTGCAAAAGTTACGGTTTTAAAATTGAAGTGTTAGCAGGGGTAGAGCGCTTTGATGATAAATTGTCATTTCCTAATATGATTCTGCCTTCATTATCAGCGAATATTGAGTGTCCTAATCCATAATGTATTGAATGTCTTTCTGCGGTTAGTAATAAGTAACAAGACAGCAGTATGGGCGGCATTGAGCCGCTAAATTAACCTTACTGCTAGCTAATATCAATTTAGCGAAGACATAAAAAAAGGTGACTTATATTAAGTCACCTTTTTTGGTATTTAACCTTAAATGTTCTCTCAACTCTTGATTTAAGCATTAAGTCGAACATCGAGTTTAGCTAACGTTAACGAGCCATGTTAGCTAAACAAATAGACCAAGCTTATACCATTTTAATCGGTACGTACTTAGTGCTCATCTCTTCTGTAGGAGGAGCGAAGCGAGTTAAGTCAATACCTTCAACAGCAGCTTTATATTCTTCTAATGATGGGAAACGGCCAAGTACAGCTGAAAGCACAACTAGAGGTGTTGAACCTAGTAATGATTCACCTTTTTTCTCAGCAGTATCGGCAACAACACGACCTTGGAATAAACGCGTTGATGTTGCGATAACCGTATCGCCAGGTTCAGCTTTTTCTTGGTTACCCATACATAAGTTACAACCTGGGCGTTCTAAATACATAATGTTTTCATATTTAGTACGTGCTTCGCCTTTCGGGTTAGCATCATCAAATTCAAAGCCTGAGTATTTTTTAAGAATATCCCAGTCACCTTCAGCTTTTAACTCATCAACTATGTTGTAAGTTGGTGGCGCAACAACTAATGGCGCTTTAAATGATACGCTGCCGTTTTGCTGTTCAATGTTACGTAACATTTGAGCGATGATTTGCATGTCGCCTTTATGTACCATACAAGAGCCAACGAATGCTAAGTCTACTGGCTTGTCGTTGTAGTATGACACTGGACGAATAACATCATGTGTATAACGTTTTGAGGCATCGTCGTTGTTTACATCAGGATCAGCAATCATTGGTTGGTCGATAACATCTAAGTCGATAACAACTTCTGCATAGTATTTAGCTGCGTCGTCCGGTGCTAGTGCTGGACTAGTGCCTGATTTAACTTCTTCAATACGCTTGTTAGCTAATGCGATTAAACCGGTAAGCGTTTTAGCTTCGTTTTCCATACCCTTGTCGATCATGATTTGGATACGGCTCTTAGCAAGCTCGATTGACTTAATTAAGGTTTCATCATTAGAGATACAGATTGAAGCTTTTGCCTTCATTTCTGCAGACCAATCAGTGAAAGTAAATGCTTGGTCAGCCATTAATGTACCAATATGCACTTCAATGATACGACCTTGGAAGACGTTTTCGCCGCCAAATTGCTTAAGCATTTGTGCTTGAGTCGCATGCACAACATCACGGAAATCCATGTGAGCTTGCATGTGGCCTTTAAAGGTAACTTTAACCGATTCTGGAATTGGCATCGCTGCCTCACCTGTCGCAAGTGCAATGGCAACAGTACCTGAGTCGGCGCCAAATGCGACACCTTTAGACATACGCGTATGCGAGTCACCACCAATGATGATAGCGCGGTCATCGACAGTAATATCATTTAATACTTTATGAATTACGTCAGTCATCGCGTGGTAAACACCTTTAGGGTCACGCGCTGTGATTAGGCCAAACTTGTTCATGAAACTCATGAGCTTAGGAATGTTAGCTTTAGCTTTGCTATCCCAAACTGATGCAGTGTGACAACCAGATTGATATGCACCGTCAACTAAAGGAGAGATAGTTGATGCTGCCATCGCTTCTAGCTCTTGGCAAGTCATCGGGCCGGTAGTGTCTTGTGAACCAACAATGTTCACTTTAACGCGCACATCTGAACCGGCATGAAGATCGGTTTCAGAAAGAACACCAACAGCATTTCTGTTGAATATTTTTTCAACGGCTGTCAGGCCTTGACCTGCATGTGAAATTTCTTTCGAAGCAGCATAAACAAGTTTAGTTGCTACGCCTAAAGCTTCAGAGGCAAAGGTTTGTAGTTTCTTACCAAATACAACCGCGTAAGAGCCGCCAGCTTTCATGAATTCTACTTTTTGCGGGGTAAAGGCTGAAGAGATGTCAGCTAGTTCTTTATCACCGTTTAATAGTTTCTTCGCTTTAGTATCAATCGTTAACACAGTACCAGTGGCAACTGAGTAAGCTTCTTCTAAAACAGCATCGCCATTTTCGTCAACAACGTTATTACCATTGGCATCTACTTTCTTAACCCAGTTTTTAAGATCAAGACCAATACCACCAGTGACATCAACAGTCGTTAAGAAGATTGGAGAAATACCGTTAGTACCTGCAACTACAGGTGCAATGTTAATAAATGGTACATATGGACTTGCTTGTTTACCGGCCCAAAGTGCCACGTTGTTAACACCAGACATACGAGAAGAACCAACGCCCATCGTGCCTTTTTCCGCAATAAGCATAACTTTTGCTTTCGGGTGCTTAGCTTGTAATGCTTGTATTTCTTTTTGTGCTTCTGGCGTGATCATACACTGGCCGTGTAACTCACGGTCAGCACGAGAATGTGCTTGGTGACCTGGAGAAAGTAAATCAGTTGAGATATCGCCTTCACCAGCAATATAAGTTACAACTTCAATTTTTTCTTCAATGTCAGGTAGTTTTGTGAAAAATTCAGCTGCGGCATAACTTTCTAAAAGCTCTTTAGCAACGGCATTGCCTGCTTTAAACGCGTCTTCAAGACGAGCTGTATCAGCATCGTATAAGAATACTTGAGTTTTTAATACGTTAGAAGCTGGTGTCGATAATGCTGAATCGTCACTTAATGCTAGGTCAAGTAGTGCTTCGATAGATGGGCCACCTTTCATGTGCGACAGCAATTCAAAGGCAAATTCAGGTGTTATCTCTGCTACAACTTCTTCACCTAAAATGATTTTTTTCAAAAAGGCGGCTTTTTCACCGGCGGCACTGGTAGTACCTGGTAAGGTGTTATAGATAAAGAAGTTCAAAGAATCTTCGCGGTGTGCGTGTCCTTGATCTTTAATTTGCTCAATGATTTCCGCTAATAACTCAGCACTATCGATAGGCTTAGGTGCTAAACCTAGCTCATTTTTACGATTTTCAATTTCTGCTATATATTCTAAATACAGGCTCATTTGATATTCTCTCTCTAGCTATAAGATGCTAATAACATGATCATTAGCTGGGACAAATTTTGGCGCTATTTTACCTGATTTTTTAACGACTATGAATCATTTGATAAAATAAACACTATTCATGGTGGTTATACCGGATAGAAGCTTTAGTTATGTTGATTATACTTTTCAATAATCTTCGCTTATATGCTTAAGCTGTTTATGCCAAACAAGCAGCTTAAACATAAACTTGCTGATTCGCTCTAATCATTTAGTCGTAGATGCAGTCCTCGTAAGAATCGCACATTATTGATTTAAAAGAATTATAAGTAACATTCATAGTAAGGATACAGTTGATGATTACCGCTGTAGTTCAATTAATGTACATGTTGTCGTATAATCGTAGTGAAAATTTTTTTAATCTTAGATACTTAACAAACTTAATTCGCGCCAACCTAATCAGGGCGGCTAAATAAAAGAATTAAGGTTAGCTATCCTTACCACAGAGGTGAACACCGTGCTTCAAGATTATCGTAAACATAGAGACGAACGCGCTGCTGAAGGTATTGTGCCAAAACCATTAGATGCTGAACAAACTGCAGCTTTGGTTGAATTAATTAAAGCACCACCAGCAGGTGAAGAAGAATTTTTAATTGATTTATTAACCAATCGTGTGCCTGCCGGCGTTGATGATGCCGCTTATGTAAAAGCCGGGTTTTTAGCGGCAGTCACCAAAGGTGAAACATCTTCGCCCATTTTATCACCAGAGCAAGCAACGAAATTACTGGGCACTATGCTAGGTGGTTACAATATTCAACCGATGATCGAACTTTTAGATAACGACACGCTATCTGCTGCTGCCGCTGAAGGTTTGTCACATACTTTACTGATGTTCGATGCTTTCCATGATGTGCAAGAAAAAGCCCAAGCCGGTAATACTGCAGCTAAGCAAGTATTGCAATCTTGGGCTGATGCCGAGTGGTTTACCGCAAAAGAGAAAGTCGCGACAAAAATTACCGTTAAAGTATTTAAAGTAAGCGGTGAAACTAATACTGATGATTTATCACCAGCGCCAGATGCTTGGTCACGTCCTGATATTCCTTTACACGCAAAAGCTATGCTTAAAATTGAGCGTGAGGGTATTACACCGGATGAAGATGGTGTTGTTGGCCCGATTAAGCAACTTGAAGCGTTACAAAAAGATGGCATTCCATTGGCTTATGTTGGTGATGTTGTTGGTACCGGCTCTTCACGTAAGTCTGCCACTAACTCAGTGCTTTGGTTTATGGGTGATGATATTCCTTGCATTCCTAACAAACGTAGTGGTGGTGTCTGTTTAGGCGGTAAAATTGCGCCTATTTTTTACAATACCATGGAAGATTCAGGCGCATTACCGATTGAATTAGATGTGCAAAAAATGCATATGGGTGATGTTATCGACATCTATCCATATGAAGGTGTTGTTAAAAGTGCGACCGGTGAAGTTATCGCTGAATTTAAACTCAGCCCAGTGTTATTAGATGAAGTTCGTGCTGGTGGTCGTATTCCATTGATTATTGGTCGAGGTTTAACGACCAGAGCTTGTGAAGCTTTAGGTTTACCTATGCCAGACTTGTTTGCTCAGCAAGCTCCAGTAACATCTTCAACTAAAGGTTTTACCTTAGCCCAGAAGATGGTCGGTAAGGCTTGTGGTGTTGATGGCGTTCGTGCTGGTCAATACTGTGAACCTAAAATGACCACCGTTGGCTCGCAAGATACCACCGGCCCTATGACACGAGATGAATTAAAAGATCTCGCTTGTTTAGGTTTTTCAGCTGATTTAACCATGCAGTCTTTCTGCCATACTTCTGCTTATCCTAAGCCGGTTGATGTCGTGACGCATCATACCTTACCAGATTTTATGATGGATCGTGGTGGTGTCTCACTGCGCCCAGGTGATGGTGTTATTCACTCATGGTTAAACCGTATGTTATTACCTGATACGGTTGGCACTGGTGGTGATTCACATACCCGTTTCCCGCTAGGTATTTCATTTCCTGCCGGCTCTGGTTTGGTCGCCTTTGCTGCCGCAACCGGTGTGATGCCGCTTGATATGCCTGAGTCAGTATTGGTACGTTTTAAAGGTGAAATGCAACCGGGTATCACCTTACGTGACTTAGTGCATGCTATTCCCTATTACGGCATTAAAAATGGTTTGTTAACGGTTGAAAAGGCGGGGAAAATTAATGAGTTCTCTGGCCGTGTATTGGAAATTGAAGGTTTGAAAGGCTTAACCGTTGAACAAGCATTTGAATTATCAGATGCTTCAGCTGAACGTTCAGCTGGCGGTTGTTCAATCAAGCTTGAAGAATCAGCTGTTGCTGAATATTTAAACTCCAACATTGTGATGTTGAAGTGGATGATCAGTGAAGGCTATGGTGATGTGCGAACGATTACGCGTCGTATCAAAGGTATGGAGGCATGGTTAGCTGAGCCATCATTGATGGCCGCCGACCCTGACGCTGAATACGCGCATATTATCGAGATAGATTTAGCTGATATTAAAGAGCCAATTGTTTGTTGTCCAAACGATCCTGATGATGCAAAGCTGCTGTCAGAAGTTGCCGGCACTGCAATTGATGAAGTCTTCATTGGTTCATGTATGACCAATATTGGTCACTTCCGCGCTGCGGGTAAATTGATTGAAAACTTTGGCAAAATTTTACCCACACGTTTATGGGTTGCACCACCAACGAAAATGGATAGAGATCAATTAACGGCTGAAGGTTATTACAGTATTTATGGCAAGGCAGGGGCTCGTATTGAAACGCCGGGTTGTTCATTGTGTATGGGTAATCAAGCGCGTGTTGAAGAAAAGTCTACTGTGCTGTCAACCTCAACACGTAACTTCCCTAACCGTTTAGGTAATGGCGCGAATGTATACTTAACCTCAGCTGAGTTAGCGGGTGTTGGTGCTATCTTAGGTAAGTTACCGTCAGTTGATGAGTACATGATGTATGCGTCGAAAATTAATGCAACAGCAGCTGATACTTATCGTTACTTGAACTTTCACACTATGGATAGTTATACCAAGAAAGCTGAGACGGTAATTTTACAAGTAGAAGCTTAACTTGCAGTCTTGCTGCTGATTTATAGCACACTAGAGCGTAGGTTTTGGTGTGTTATTGAGCTGTGTATTGGCTTAATGAAAATAACTATAAACGTCGGTTGGTTTTTAAATCAATCGGCGTTTTTGTATTTTATTTCAATTGTTATAAAACTAATCGAGAGACTTTTTAAAGCGCAAGGCCGCAACCATCAAGCCTAGTAAGGTGAAGCCGATTAACCATACCATGTCAAACGTCATATCAACTACGGCTACATCACGTAAAACAACGCCACGCACCAGTCGAATAAAATGAGTTGCCGGTAAACCTTCTGCGATGTACTGCGCTATTTCCGGCATACCTTCGTAAGGAAACATAAATCCGGATAATAATATCGACGGCAGTAAGATAAATACCGTCATTTGCATTGATTGTAATTGGTTTTTTGCCAAAGTAGAGATAACTAAGCCTAAAACTAAACTTGCAGAAATAAAAAGTAAGGTAGCAAAGGTTAATTGCCATAAACCGCCATTAATTGGCGCGTTAAAAAAGTAATATCCTAAGCCTAAAATAATGATGACTTGAATGGCGCCAATAAAAATATAGGGGAAAATTTTACCTATCATCAGTTCAAGTGCAGCTAAAGGCGTGGTAATTAATAGCTCCATATTGCCACGCTCTCGCTCACGAACAATGGCGGCTGAGGTGAACATGATCATGGTCATGGTGAGAATAATACCGACCAGACCAGGGACAATATTGACCACACTACGTTGCTCGGGATTATACAGTAAAGTCACTTCAAAGGTTGGTACATTACGATTAACCGGTTTGTCTAATAATTCAGCTAAGGGCATATTGCGTAAACTTTTTATGCTAGCTGCAATCGCAGTATCAGAGCCATCCACTAACCATTGCGCAATCGGGCGGCTAGTTTCTTCATCGCTGGCTGGCGGTAAGCCAAAACCGACAGTAGCGTGGCGCACTAGACGTTGGCTAACATCTTTTGGAATGATCAGCACCGCGCGAACATCACCACGGTCAATAGCGGCTTGCGCTTGCGGTAACGAGGTATAATGATGGGTAAAATTAACGATACTAGTTGCTGAAATGGTTTGTTGTAACACCCGACTCAATGCGGTTTGGCTCTGATCGACGATACCAACCGGAATATGGCGAATATTGGTATTAATGGCAAAGGCAAAAAGTAGCAATTGCACTAAAGGGATCATGATCACCATCCCAAAAGTCATTCTGTCGCGTCTAAGTTGAATTAACTCTTTTATAACAATGGCTTGAATTCTTAATAAGGATTTCATGCCTTCACCTTATTTGTCTCTGCTGGCAAAATAGTATGACTGCCTGTTGATAAGACAAAAACATCTTCAAGACTCGCTCGAACTAAGTGCATTGCTGTGTGGCTCGGCATAATATGGCTTTGGTTTAGAAAGTCGATAGGATCGGCAATCGATTTATTGACCAACACGCGCAAATGAGCCCCCAGTTGTGAGGCCGATACCACTTCGGGTAAAGCAATTAACTGCTGTTTTAATTGTCTAAGATTATCGGTTGATACTTCAATAACATTCGCCGGCATGTTGGCCATTAATTGTGCGGGCGAATCATCAGCGCACTTAATACCATTCTCTAAAATAGCTAATTTATGACAACGTTCAGCCTCGTCCATGTAATGGGTTGAAACTAAAATCGTCATGCCTTGATCACAGAGATCAAAGAGTTGCTCCCAAAATTCACGACGATTTTCAGGGTCAACCGCTGAGGTTGGTTCATCTAAAAATAATAATTTAGGTTGATGCATAACCGCACAAGCCAATGCTAAACGTTGTTTTTGTCCACCACTTAAACTGCCAGCCAATTGCTTTTTAAGCTTTGATAATTGGTAAATACTCACCAGTTCATCGAGGCGAGCTTTTTGCTCTTTTGGGCTTAAGCCGTAAATACGAGCAATAAACTGCATGTTCTCGATAATGGTTAAATCATCATAAAGCGAAAACTTTTGGGTCATATAACCTATTTGTCTGCGCAAGCGTTCAGCATCTTCAGGTAAATTAAGTCCTAGGACGTTTACGGTGCCGGCACTTGGTTTGAGTAGACCGGTGAATAAGCGAATAGCGGTGGTTTTACCCGAGCCATTGGGACCAAGAAAACCATAAATACGCTGTTTTTCTACCTGTAAATTTAATGATGATACGGCGGTCATCGAGCCAAATTTTCGGGTTAAATTGCGGGCATCAATGGCGAATTCAGTCATTAGCGCTCACTTAGCCCCGTTGTTGGTAAAAGCACTTGGGCGGGAATGCCACTGGGTAAATCGATGGCGCTGTCAGGCAACATTATTTCTGATAAATACATTAAGTTAGCGCGCTCGGCTTGATTAAGCGCATAATAAGGCGTGAATGCCGGCTCGGTAGCTAGCCAACGCACCTTACCGAGTATAGGTTTAGCTAAACCGTCAACATGCACAGCTAATGGGTCACCGACTTTGATATGAACCCGGTAAGGCCCAGGAATATAAACACGGGCAAAAGGCGCTTTACCCGCTAGCACAATAGCTACAGGACTACCGGCAGTAACTCGTTCTCCTAAATTCCACGGTAAGTTATCTAAAATGCCATCACGCTTTGCCGTAATGGTCAAATTACTGAGCTTTTTTTCTTCACTGCTTAGCATGGCAATATTGCTTGCCAAAACCGCTTCAGCAATGGCTAAATCTTCAATCCGTGTACCATTAATCAGTTGTAATAATTGCTCTTGAGTACTGCTCAGTGTTGCTAAATTTTCATCACGACTTGCTATGGCGTCATCAAGAGCGGCTTGGCTGGTTAAATTAGCTTTTATTAAACTTTTTGCTCGAGTGTAATTTGCCATACTTTTTGCCAGTGCTGCTTTAGCGCCTGCTACATTGGCTTTTGCAGCTGCTACCTCTTCTGCTCGGGCACCATTGTGTGCTTTGGTTAAGGTTGCTTGCGCCTGTTGTACTTGCGCTCTCGCTTTGGCAACCGATGCTTTTTGTAAGTCATCATCAAGCTTTACCAATACCATGCCTTTAGTGACCTTACTGCCGGCTGCTATGGGTAAGTCGGTGATCACTTCACTGACGGTTGCTGTGTGTGCAATACGATCACGCTCTAAGGTGCCTAACGCAACATTTTCTTGCTCGTGGCTACAGCCGACAAAAAGTAACAATATAAAGCTGATTAATATTTTATTAAGCATGATAAATTTCTTCCTGAAAATGCCGCTAAATTAGCCTATAGCTCAAGTTTACGCTTAAGGGCTACAAGTTCAAGGTAACGGTTAGAAAATGGCGATAAAATAGTGCTTATATCAATATGAGTGCGTTTAAATTATTCTTGTTTCGCTCAGGTTTTATCATTAGCCTGAGTAGCTAAGTTACGACGTTAGGGAGAATAAAAAGGAAACTTATGCAATATTAAGCAACTGAATAGTAATTACTTCTTACCCATTTTAGTGTTTACTTTTTTCATATGTTCACGAAAATTTTTATCAAACTTAGACTCGCCACAGGCAAAAAATTGCGTAGATGAACCTTCGCTTAAGCCATAAACACTCAAGTCTTGTGTGATAGAGCATCGGCCATCTTCACCTTTAGTGATTGCTATGCCCGCGGCCATGTTTTTAGTACGATTTTCTCGCGCTTTTTCTTCATCTTTTAATGGTATTGAATGTGGTACTGACTCTACGGTTTTATTAAACACAGAGGGCGGTTGGTATTTTTGATAAGGGTTATCTGTGTTGATAGCCGCATTATTATTTAACTTACTACGTAATCTTTGTAATTGCGTAAAACTATCAAGTTTGCGATCAACAGGCTTGGGCGTGGGGGGCGGCATTGGTACTGCTAAATCAATCGGCGGAAGTGTAATATCTTGCGAAGAAGAATCATAGGATTCGGAGGCTTCTCGTGGTGCCGTTTTTAAGCCGTTTTTATCAAGCTGTGGATTGTCATTTTCTGTTGCTGTAACTCCTGTATTATTTGTTTGCTGCTCTTGTTGGTTTTTTGGCGTCACCGGCTCTTTGATTATTGTCGGCTCTTCACTTTCGTTTAATGGGGCTTTAGTGATTTTAGGTGCATAATAGATATAGCTTTTAATTGCTGTATTTTTAGATATAGGTTGTATAGTTATTTGCTTAGTTGAGCGGGTTAAGAGTAGCAGAGCTAGGATTAAGCCATGAATAATAAACGAGAATAAAACCGCTGCGTAAGTCCCTTTGTTCACTAAAAAATATAACCAGAAAAGTAATAGAATAATCTATAGACGTATTGGCGCGCAGGAAGTTCAATAGTAGTTTATCAGTTGCTTTTATTTTCAATGTTTTTATCAGCAAAAAAACAACAAGCTGAAAATTTATACCACTTTATTCTACTTTTATTTACGATTGAGGTAACAGTATCAATCAAGGTGAGAAAGATAGTAATACCTTGAGTAATAAGGTGTTAAAAGCTAAGTTTTTGCTACAATTAAGCACAAGTAATAATAGCGCGTTTGGCTTACGTTAGAAGACAGCACTAGAGGATAGTGAGTTTGAAATTTAAGCTCAGGTTTATAAAAATTATTATTTTTTCGATTAATATGGGTTTATTTTATTTGCTCTGATTTAGGGCTTATCAACATTTTTTCATTAAGAGGTATTTATGGAATATCAGTTTATAGATGATCCAATCACCGGTGCAGCAATGGCTAAGTTTTCACTTGAACATGAAGTGATTGGTCCGTGGTTAGAAGTAGAGGTAGGGACAAGTGCCGAAAAATTGCAGCAATTGTTGTTAGCTATTTCAGATATAGAGCATGAGAAGCAAACAGAAATTACCATCACAGGTAATGAATATAGCGCGGTCTTTAATCGTGGTGATGTCACTATACAAACCAATGCTAGCATGGATGGATTAGAAGTTTTGCCTGACGGGCTTGTTGAAGAGAATATTGATTTTGATCAGCAGGACTCAGCCGCTTGTGGTAGTGAGGATCTTAGAGAAATATTATTGTCTTGGGCCAAGTTTATTCGTAAATATTAAGTCCGGTCAATGAATGTTTAAAACTTGTTAATTTATCACGCTAAGTTATTATTCTTCTTATATTATTAAATTTCGCTTAATGGTTTTATACCTTTTTTATCTTTTACTTGAGAATCAATGATGAATTCTGCTGCTAACAATAACAATAACAATAAAGAAAATAGACGTATGATCCCATTACGTTTTGTACTAACACCCATTGCTATTATTTTATTCGCTATCGTTGGTTTGATTGTATTTGCGGCATTAGCGCCTAAACCAGCAAAGAAACCGGCTATCATTAAAGCGCCGCTGGTTGAAGTTCAGGCTATTGAGCGACAAGATGTGCGTTTTACTATTGCTAGCCAAGGTAGTGTTTTACCTCGCACACAAACCAATCTAGTTTCAGAAGTTTCTGGGCAAATCACCTCAGTAAACGAGAAGTTTAATGTCGGTGGATTTTTCAAAAAAGGTGAAGTGTTACTGAGTATTGATGACATCAGTTATCAAGTGTCACTATTGCAAGCGCAGTCTCGCTTAGATGCCGCTAAGTCGGTATTAATTGAAGAGCAAGCGAGAAAAGACCAAGCAGAAGACGAATGGATGCTATCAGGTAAAACTTTATCTGAAGCGCCAATCTTGGCTTTACGTTTACCACAGTTACAAAAAGCGCAGGCTGATATCAAGGCAGCAAAAGCCGATGTTACTGACGCAGAAGTTAAACTTACTCGTACTAAAATCGTTGCACCGTACGACGCTATAGTGAAAGAAAAGCAAGTCGATATCGGCCAATATGTGACGACAGGGGCAGTGTTAGCGAAAACTTTTGCCGTAGATTATGCCGAAGTAAGACTGCCGATCAAACAGCGGGACGTTGATTTTTTAAATTTACCTAAAATAAATCAAAAGCAAAATAAGCTCTCAAAAGTCGATATTCATTACCAACTGTCGGGTGTCGAACATACTTGGGCGGCAAACTTAACCCGTTATGAAGGTGAAGTCGATAGTCGAAGCCGAGTGCACTATGTGATTGCCCAAGTTGATGACCCGTACAGTGTTTTATCATCTAGCGACCACCAAGAGTTGCGCATGGGCACGTTTGTTAATGCCAATATTTCAGGGAAAGTCGTTAATGATATTGTCACTATTCCTCGTGATGCTTTACGTGGCGCAAATAAAATTTATCTTGTCGATAGCGAGAACCGATTACATATTCAAGAGATTAAAGTCCTGCGTAACGATGTCGATTATGTTTATAGCTATGATAAATTTAGTGCAGGGCTTCGTTTAGTTATGACGCAAATGGAAGCACCAGTTGAGGGGATGGCTTTACGTATTGTCGGTGAGCCAGAAGAGATGCCAGCAGCAGAAGATCTTGATGATATCGCTAATGCTCAAGGTGATGACTCATGAGCGAGTTCTCTGAAACTGAGCAAGAAAACACACACACCGGCATTATTGCGTGGTTTGCTCACAATAGTGTGGCAGCAAATTTACTGATGGTATTTATTTTAGTGTCAGGCTACTTCTCTTATCAGGGCATTAATAAAAAGATGTTTCCTGAATTTAATGCCAATAGTATTCAGGTTGTAGTGCCTCATTTAGGCGCAGCACCAGAAGAGGTTGAGCAATCAGTTATCCTTAAAGTTGAAGAGTCACTGGAGGATATCGAAGGGATAAAACGCATTACGGCAAAGGCTAGCGAAGGCATCGGTGTTGTCACTATCGAGCTACAGTCAGGCTATTCAATGTCGGAAAAACTTGATGAAGTACAAATGCAAGTTGACGCGATCACGACCTTTCCAGAACAAGCCGAAAAACCCATTGTCACTAAACAAGAGTTTAAAGGTCAGGTGATGTGGCTGTCGGTCAGTGGCTCCATGGACCGACGTGCTAGACAGGTAATGGCACAAAATATTCGTGATGAAATTATGGCCTTACCTAGTGTTAATAGTGCCGAACTGGTCGGTAATCGTGATTATGAGATCAGTATTGAAGTGTCTGAAGAAAAACTACAGCAATACCAGCTGACCTTCGATGAAATTACGCTAGCGATTCGTAGTTCTTCGATAGATATGCCTGGCGGTACGATAAAAACTCGCGGTGGTGACATTTTACTGCGTGCTGAAGGCCAAGCTTATACAGGCCATGAATATGGTGATTTAGTCTTACGCACTGATGTTGATGGTACACGCCTAGTGTTAGCCGATATCGCTAATATTAAGGACAGTTTTGTTGAGCAAGAAGATTTTGCCACTTTCGATGATGAAAACACCTCAAGTATTATGGTGCAATCAACCGGCGATCAAAATGATTTAGAAATTGCCGCTCAGGTTCGAGGCTACGTAGATGAAAAAAATCAGCAATTGCCTCAAGGGGCAAAGTTAACCGTTTGGGGCGATAGTTCATATTACCTTTCTGAGCGCCTAGACATGATGATTGACAACATGTTGATGGGGGCATTTTTAGTCTTTATTGTTCTCGCCTTGTTTTTAAGAATAAAAATCGCTTTTTGGGTGATGTTAGGTATTCCGATTAGCTTTTTTGGTGCGTTATTAATGATGCCATTATTAGGTGAATGGTCAGTATCAATTAATATGCTGAGCTTGTTTGCCTTTATTATGGTGTTAGGTATTGTGGTTGATGATGCGATTGTCATTGGTGAAAGTGCTTATGCTGAAATTGAAAAATACGGTCACTCTCGCGACAATATTATTCGTGGTACAATGCGAGTTGCTATGCCCGCAACCTTTGGTGTTTTAACCACCATAGCCGCTTTTACGCCTTTATTGTTCATTGATGCCACTTTTGCCGCCTTCTTTCGCTCTATTTCTATCGTTGTAAGCTTTTGCTTAGTGTTTTCATTGATTGAGTCAAAGTGGATATTACCTGCCCATTTAGCGCATATGAAGTATGTACCGTTAACCGCAGATAAAGCCAATATTCTTGAACGCTTTCAAATGCGTTTTAAAGATAGATTAGAAAACTTTATTCATTCAATCTACAAACCGCTGCTTGAAAAAGCATTAATTGCCCGTTACAACACCATGGCGATATTTGTCGCGATTTTAATTTTATCTATTAGTCTTATTGTGGGCGCATTTGTCAAATTAGAAGTATTTCCTAATATTCCAAGCGACTTTATTCAAGGTAATATTACTATGGTGGACGGCTCTGCTGCACATCAACGCAATAAAGCCATAGCCAGAGTGGAACAGGCGGTTAAAACGATTGCTGAAGAGAATAAGTATGAAGGTGTTAGCTTTATTAAGCATAAAATGGTCTTTACTAATGGTAATACCAGTGCCAGTGTCTTGTTAGAGTTAGTCAAACCGGATCAACGTGAGCTTGATGCCTACGAAATAGAGAAGCTGTGGCGTGATGAAATTGGCGAAATTCCCGGCAGCAAAGAATTACGATTTTTTGCTGGCACTAATGCTGGCGGCGTTGCCGCTATTGAGTTTCAGCTAACCGGGCAAAATGATACTGAGCTCGAAGCCGCAGCAGAGGCTATTCAAGCGCAGTTAAATAGCTATGATGGGGTTTACGATGTCCGTCATTCGTTTAGTCGTGGCAGTCAAGAAATTAAACTCAGCATTAAACCTGAAGCAGAGGTACTAGGTTTAACGTTGTCGAGCTTAGCTAAGCAAGTCAGGCAAGCTTTTTATGGTGATGAAGCGCAGCGTATTCAGCGTGGACGCGATGAATTGAAAGTGATGGTGCGTTATCCTGAAGCTGATCGTTTATCGGTATCTGATTTAGAAGAAATGTGGATCAGAACTGCCAGTGGTGAACAAGTACCATTTTATCAAGTGGCTAATATCGCAATTGGCCAAGGCTTCTCTACCATTACCCGTATTAATCAAAAGCGTTCAATTACTATTTCTGCTGATATTGACAGTGAAAAGGTTGAATCAAGAAAAGTTGTTACGGAAATGAATGATGACTACATACCAGAAATTTTAGCAGATTATCCTAGTGTCAATTATGGTATTGAAGGAGCCAGTAAGGATCAAGCTGATTTCTTATCGCAACTTGGCTTTGCTGCGATAGGGGCTTTGTTTTTGATTTATGGCTTAATTGCCATTCCGACTAAGTCATATAGTCAGCCTTTGGTTATTATGTCGGTTATTCCCTTTGGTATTATTGGTGCCATTATTGGCCATTGGTTGCTTGGCCGTACGATTAATATGATGTCGATGTTTGGCTTTATTGCTTTAACGGGGGTTGTGGTAAACGACAGCTTGATTATGGTCGACTTTATTAATAAAGCTAAAGGCTCAGGCATGCGCATGTTCGACATTGTCAGTCAGGCCGGTACACAAAGATTCAGAGCGATATTACTGACGTCTCTGACCACGTTTTTTGGTATTTTTCCATTATATTTTGAACAAAGTTTGCAAGCGCAATTTATTATACCGATGGCAATATCATTAGGCTTTGGTATTGTTTTCGCTACGGTTATCACGCTGTTTTTAATTCCAGCGCTCTATTTAATTAAAGAAGATATCGCCAACCTATTTCGTAAGGGACAAAGCTTAGATGCCGAAACAAAACCTTATTAATATAGTGAAAAGTTTTCTAGATATAGGGATTTAACGACAATATAGATTGGTTTAAGTTAACCGTAGTACCAGCTGTATGTTATCAATTTTATAACATACAGCTTAGCTTGTTATGAGCTTAATAACTTTCTCATTGCTTAAGCAGCATTAACCAAACTACCAGCCTACTGAGCTAAGCCAGCCTATAATTTCTTTTGCTAAGGTTTTTTTGGGGTAATATCCTGTTACCCGATTGTTTAATTGTTTTTGTCGGTAATAGACTTTCATTTCTCTTTTTGCCGAGTCTTTCCTCAGTTTTGCATTGGCAAGCACTAAGCGGTTATCGCGTTTTAAGTATAAATCGAGTATTGGGTAGTCGGTCACGGCAAGTTGTTGGGCTATTTTATTGTTCGCTGCTATGGTTGGCATATAGCTGCTGAGCATGACTATTGCACTAGGAGTGGCAAGTAAATTTTGTTGATAAACATCGAGCAATAGAGCGGCATGACTACCTTCGGCAACGATAATGATAACTCCAGGATAGCCTTTTGCTTGTTCGATAACGGCAAGCATAATATCAGCAAGCTTTTTACTATAGCGGGTTAAACTTTCGCTGTTTTCAGTCTTGCGCTCTGCCGCTAGTAAGGCTTGTGACGGGTAATTATTAGGTTTATGGGGAGGGTGTAAGGTAATTGTGGTCCAGCCATATTTGGGGATTTCTTCGCGTAATTGGTTCAGTGCGTTAGGTGTTGCTATGCTTTGTTGCCAGTCGGGAATTAACACCATAACGCCCTTATTAATCGCCGTTGTGTGTTTATTGGTTGCGATAAGGTATTTTTCACTACCAACAAGTAAAGAGCTAATTTCTTCTGTTGCTAAATAATGCTCAATGTCTTGTTGCTGTTGTGTAAATGCATCAATAGGTGCCTTGATAATAGCTTGATGTTGATGCGCCGCGTTATCAGATTTTGTCGAGTCAGGGTTATCTGTTACTGCTTTACTTTCACTGCTTTTTTTGGCTTTATTGAGGTCTTCAGTATCCTTATTAGTCTTTGCGGCTTGTTCTTCTTGAGCACTGACAAACGCTAAGGATGCAGGGCTGTTTATGGCTAAGCATAAGGCAGTTAACATGACGAAGAATAATAGCGATTGTATTTTTGAGTACATAAAAAGCAAGGTTCCTAAGGCAGGTGAGAAAGTATATACACTTATTATCGACAAGAACCGTTATTTCTTTAAACTCACCGTTAATGGTTTTAGTCAAAAGGACAGGCTTTGGTAAACGTTAAGGTTTGCGCTGTAACAGGGTGGCTGATTTGTAGCATTTTTGCATGTAATTGCAAACGATTACTGCACGTTAGTGCCTGCTCATGAGCATAAAGTCGATCACCAAGTATCGGATGGCCGAGAGATAACATATGCACACGCAGTTGGTGAGAACGGCCGGTTACAGGGGTTAGTTCTACCAACGTTGTGATGTGATCATCATCATTTTCACGATAACTTAATACGCTATAGTGCGTTAGTGCGGCTTTGCCATGTTCATAGTCAACTTTTTGCTTTGGTCTGTTCGGCCAATCACAAATTAAAGGCTCTTTAACAGAGCCTTGGCTCTCAGCAATTTTACCAAAAACTCGAGCAATATAACTTTTTTGCGTTAATCTTTTTTCAAACTGACGACTAATAGCAACATGCGCAGGTTTATTAAGGGCCATTAAAATAATACCTGATGTTGCCATGTCTAATCGATGCACCACCGTTGCACTTGGCAGGACTTTTAACACTCTGTTTTGTAAGCAGTCTTGATGCTCAGGTAAACGTCCCGGTACCGTTAATAAGCCACTGGGTTTATTTAACACCACGATATCATTGTCTTGATACACAATATCAAGATAGGGGGTCATGGGAGGCTGATAAATAAAGTCAGGGTTAGCACCCATGTTGATTTTCCTTAGAAGTTGTTGAGTCGTATTGTTGAATAGCTGACTAAATTTTTAGCTTGATCTAGATTAAAAACATAAACAGGTTAATATTAATTTAGCTTTTATCGTCAAGTTGTTATTAAGATGAAATAGTAGGGTAATAAAAGCCCGATGGCTAGCTAAATGCTAGTGTTACCGGGCTTTGTCATAAGTTTTTAGTGCTAGTTACTGACAACAATTAAGCGTACAGCTTCAAACTTAATTTGTGCTTTAGCAATATATTCAGCTAAAGCATTTTTTTGCATCAAAATGAAGTCAATTTCTTGCTGGCGAACACTAGGGTTTATAGCTTTTAATGCCGTTAAGCGCTGATGTTCTTCATCCATGGCGACTTGCATGCCAACTAATGCTTTTTGTTGAATAGTGGCAATTTGTTGCTCAGCATGGGCTTCTGCTTTAATCACTAGTGGCGACACTTGGCTTTTCAGCGCTTTAACTAATTGTAAAGCCACTTGTTTCTTGACCGGTGATAACTGCTGATCTAATACTGCTTCGCTAACCTTATCGGCAAGGTCATTACCATTCTTATCAACCAAAATACGAATAGGCGTTGTCGGTAAATAACGGCCTAATTGTAAGTTGCTTGGTGCAATAGCTTCTAAGGTAAATATACACTCTAAGAAAAATGTGCCCGCAGGTAGTGCCGGATTTTTTAATAGACCGATGCTTGAGTTACCAATTTCATCAGATAAGACCAAATCCATAGCGCCACGCACCATTGGATGATCCCAAGTGATCAGTTGGTAGTTTTCAACGGCTAAAGCGGTTTGACGATTAAAGGTAATCGTTGCGCCATCTTCAGGCAAACAAGGGAAGTTTGTACACAGCATATGTTCAGAAGGTTGCAATGCAATCGCGTTATCTGCTTTATCATCTTGTTGAATACCAAAAACATCCAACAATTGAAACATAAATTGTGGCAGATGAATTTGTTGATCTAACTTTTCTATTTTTTTAACTAAGGCTTGTGCTTTACCTTGACCAGAAGAGTGTAATTCTAATAACTTATCTCGGCCATTTTCCAGGTCTTGCTTGATAGCAATATGCTTTTCATGACTTTGCTTGATCAGCTGTTCTGCCTCGTTAGAGTCCCAGCTAGCACTAAGTGCAAGGTCAAACAAAGTATCGCCAAAGGCTTGAAAAACAGCATGACCAGTAATACAAGTGTGCTCAAAAGCATTTAAAGCCTGTTTATACCATTTAAACAATAAGCTCTGTGCTGAATCTTGAAAATATGGCACATGAATGCGGATAGTTTCAGTTTGACCAATACGGTCTAAACGGCCAATACGTTGTTCAAGTAAATCCGGGTTACGTGGTAAATCAAACAATACCAAGTGGTGAGCGAACTGGAAGTTACGGCCTTCACTACCTATTTCAGAACAGAGCAATACTTGCGCGCTATCTTCATCTTGTGCAAAGTAAGCGGCAGCGCGATCACGTTCAAATATGCTTAAACCTTCATGGAATACCGCAGCACGCATACCTTCTTTAACACGAAGGGCTGTTTCTAAGTCAATTGCTGTTTGGGCATGGGCACAAATAACTAATACTTTCTCTTTTTTAAGCGATTGTAATAAATCAATTAAATATTCAACGCGAGGATCAATGTCATACCAATCTTCGTGGCTGTCTAGGCTAAATAGGGTTTCTGGAGAGAAGATAAACTTCGCTTGTGCTTGTGACTTTAAGTCTTCAGCAGTGCCAGATAACAAGAGTTCATTGATCGACTCTTGATAGGCTTCTGGCATAGCAAGTGGCGTGGCATGTAATTCACGACCTGGGAAGCCTTTAATCGTATTGCGGCTATTACGGAACAAGATACGACCTGTACCATGACGGTCTAGCAATTGATCAAGAATGTGCTGGCGAGCATTTTTTTGCTGATCTTCTTCAGGATGATTGATTGCCGCAATATAAGTACTAACGTCAGCTGCTTTTAACAATGTGGTTAATGTGGCGACTTGTTCGTTAGCTAATGGTTCAGTAGTAACCAAGGTATTGGCCGCATCAGCAACTTCGGTGTAATGCTGCTCTTCTTCGGTAAACTTTTGATAATCGAAGAAACGGTCAGGATCAAGTAATCGTAAACGGGCAAAGTGACCTTCATGGCCTAATTGATCTGGTGTTGCTGTAAGTAACAATACGCCTGGAATGGTTTGCGCTAATTGCTCAATACATTGGTATTCAATACTGGCGTTGTCTTGTTGCCAGCTCAAATGATGGGCTTCATCAACAACCATTAAGTCCCATTCTTCCTCGATAAGCGCTTCATACCAACGTGGATTTTTAGTAATAAAGCCAAGATTAACAAGTACTAATTGTTCAGAGCTGAAAGGATTTTCGCTTTCACCTTCGTCGTTACTTGAGGTTTCTTCACAACGACTTTCATCAAAGATACTAAAGGGTAAGTTAAAGCGGCGTAACATCTCCACCAACCATTGGTGCATTAATGACTCTGGCACTATGATCAGTACGCGTTTGGCACGGCCTGTAACTAATTGTTGATGAATGATTAAACCAGCTTCAATCGTTTTACCTAGGCCAACTTCATCAGCGAGTAAAACACGTGGCGCAAAACGACTGCCGACTTCTTCAGCAATATATAATTGATGTGGGATCAAGCTAACGCGACCACCACTAAGGCCCATTAAATCTGATTGTTGTTGGCTAAATTGATGATGCAAACAATCTTTGCGTAAACGAAACCAATCAAGGCGATCAATTTGACCATTTAACAACCGATCATGAGGCTTATTAAATTTAATAAAATGATCAATCATCATTTCTTTTAGTGAACTAGCTTCTCCGGTATCTTGTCGAACACCAAAATAAGTCAGTAAATTATGGCTCTCTTCGAAAGATTCAACGGTTAGTGACCAACCTTCATGGCTTGGAATACTATCGCCAGCATTAAATATAACTCGCGTGAGTGGTGCATTGTCTATGGCGTATTGTCTTGCATCCCCAGTTGCCGTAAACACGATAGTAACAAAACGACCTTCGACTGCGGTAACGGTACCTAGTCCTTGATCTGACTCACTATCACTAATCCAGCGCTGCCCAGGGTAAAATGTCATAGAAAAAACTCCAATTCAATAATTCGCGTAATAAATACATGTCAAAAAAAAGGCGCTATAGTATCGTTAATCATAGAAGTGATCATTAAATAAATCCGGAAAAGGGCACTTTTTTTGATTAAAACTTATAGAATTGAATTTTACTTTGGCAATCATGACCATTAGCGTTTCTGTGTGAGTTGAGTTCTAGTTAAAGTAAAAAGCCTTTACTATATTTAATGCGTTTAATTATCAGCTGTTTATAATTTTTATTCCTTAAATTCAGTACGCTGTAGTACGGAAGGCTTAACTGAGCCTTGTTAGTAATATCTCTTCGCAGATAGCTGAGCTCGCTGCTGTCATTAAAATGCCATGGATGTTACTTTGTTTAATAAAGCGACTTGCTTACAGGAAAATAAACTGTCAAAGTAGTTATAAGCTTAGTAGCGCGAGCTGTTTTTATGATTGTAAGCACAATGGTAAGAACAAACAGGTAATTAAATTGTTTTTGGTTAGATGAGTTATCAACTTTTTGTGGTTTCTAGCAGCAGTTTATAACAAGCATGCTGTGGGGCCTTCACTTGGTAAAGGACTTTCATATGACAGCAGTAAAAATTATTTATGTTTTAGATACCAATATATTACTTCACGAACCTTTCGCTTTTCTCTCCTTTAAAGAACATGATGTCGTGGTACCTATGACGGTATTAGAAGAACTCGACTCCATCAAAGACCGCCAGAAAGATGTCAGTCGTGATGCGCGAGTAGCGATCAGAGCGCTTGAAGATATTCTGGTTAATGCCTCACCTGAGCAAGTACTTGCGGGGGTTAAATTACCCCAAAATGATGAGTTACACCCCAGTGGTTGTTTGTCTATTTTTAATGATTACGCCTTAGAGGAAAGTAAGGTTAAATTGTCTTTCAATGAAAATGATAACCGCATTATTAGTTGCGCTATTTATTTGCAATCCAAAAATCCTAAAAATAAGGTTGTGCTAGTCACTAAAGATATCAACATGCGCTTAAAAGCCAAAGGAGCAGGCCTCGCTTTTGTTGAAGACTACCGCAGTGATCAATTAATTGATGATATTAAATTTTTAACCAAAGGCTATCATCAATTTTCAGGTGATTTTTGGCAACATGTTGAGAAGTGTGAAAGTGAAACGGAAGGGCGCAATACGACTCATTATATTAAACGTGATGTTTTACCTAACCGTTACATGAATGAATATTTGATTGATGAAGGCGAACACTTTGCCGCTAAGGTGACTGGCTGGGATAATGAGAACTTAGCAATAACAGATTTGAGCCGTGAGCGCTTGATGGCAAAACAGGCTTGGGGCATTCACCCGAAAAACATCTATCAAGGCATGGCGATGGATGCTTTACTTGATCCGACCATTGATTTAGTCATTTTGACAGGACCAGCAGGGTGCGGTAAGACTTTGTTAGCATTAGCCACAGCGTTAGAACAAGTGATAGAACGCGGGCTTTACGATAAGATTATAGTCACCCGTAGTACGCCAGAAATAGCGGAATCAATTGGTTTTTTACCGGGTACCGAAGAAGAGAAAATGGCACCTTGGCTTGCGGCGATAACCGATTCATTAGAAGTACTGCACAAACAAGATGAGAATATGAATGGCAGCCTTAATTATATTATGGACAAAGCTAATATTCAGTTTAAGTCGGTTAACTTTATGCGTGGCCGCAGTATTCAGAACTCCTTAGTATTACTTGATGAATGTCAAAACCTTACCGCTTCACAATTAAAGACCATTATTACCCGTTGCGGTGAAGGCACCAAGTTAGTTTGTTCAGGTAATTTGGCACAAATTGATAGTAATTATTTAACCGCAGTAACTTCAGGTTTAACTTATATTGTTGAGCGTTTTAAGGACTTTCCTGGTAGTAGTACCATCAATTTAAATGGTGTAGTACGCAGCCGATTGGCATCATTTGCCGAAGAAAATTTATAGTGAAAATTTATATTAATGTGTTCACTAGGCAAGTGCTCTACGTTTCCCGTTGATTGTCTAGATAATATAGCATTCAGTCTAAAAACCCCGACTACGAATTAACAGCTTGTACTGTCAATTCGTAGTCGGGTTTTTTGAATTAAGTAGTAGTGATAGCAACTTTACTAAGTTTCTTCCCACTCAGTGAAATTTAAAAGCTTTAGCGGCACAGGTTCACAGCCCCAGACTGAACCTAAGCACCAACATCCATGTTGGCAAGGCATTGGTTGAAGATAATGGTTATTCTCGATAACTGCTCCTGCGTTGCTCTAATGACTCATATCCCTGTGAGAACCTTATAGAAATCAATAGCATGGCCTGTAATGTTTTTAAAATCACCCTTGGTAAGCGCTGAGTAGGAACAAACTTAATAAACTTGGTATTAGGTATGTTAGTTTATTATATTTTTTTGAATATGAAGTTATAATAGATTGATTTAATAGTGTTATATTTTTTTATGTGAGTGTGAAAAGTGTGTTTATTTGATTTTAATCCGATTTAGGAAGTATTATCTTGTTCTTTATTTAGTTATGCTGATGGAAACATAGCAGCGCAAGGATAGCAAAAATCTACGCTTTGCGCAGGCAGTCATGGGCAAACTGGTATGGCTAGGAATCAACAATATCCAAACCTTGCCGGACAAAAAGCTGTTTATTTAATATCCGCATTAAGCAGTTATAAAACAGGGCAACGCAAGGGTGGGCAATCCGCAGTGATGTACGGTACGGTTGCAAGCTTAACTGAGAAAAATATTGAATATTTATAACCGCTTATTTAAATTCATTAGAGGAAAAAAAATAGCAGTAAATAGTTTGATTGTTTATATGCCATTAAATAAGTCTATGTTTACAATAGCTTATGATCTAGGTTGTTGTAAACTATATTGAATGATTAATCGTTGTAACCTAGGGCGTGATACGCCTAAAAGTTCGCAAGACTTTCCTTTATGCCAATTTGTTTGTGTTAATACTTTAATAACATGCCGTTTTTCTATATCCATCAATGTATCTTCATTTTTCTGAACAGTTCTGTCTTTCTGAGGCTCTACATCTTCAGTAAAAATACAAATATTTCGATCATCATTAATTAGTTGCGGCAATAAATCCAAACTAATTATTGAACCATGTGTGATCGTAACGGCTTTAGTTAATAAGTTTTCTAATTCTCGAATATTACCTGGCCATGAATATTTTTGAAACGCAACCATGACTTCTTTAGTTAATTGGGTAACATTTCGATTTAGTTGACTATTTATTTGTGCGAGTAGCACTGAAATTAGTTGAAATAATTCCTCTTTTCTTTCTCGCAGTGGCGGCATGTTCAAATTGATGACTTGTAGGCGATAATATAAATCTTCGCGAAAACGTCCAGCCTTAACTTCTTCAAGTAAGTTTCTATTAGTTGCGGATAGTACACGTGCAGTGGTATGTTTTGTTTCTTTACCTCCTATAGGGGTGTATTCTTTTTCTTGCAGAACTCTCAACAGTTTTGCTTGTAACGTTTGTGAAAGTTCACCTATTTCATCGAGAAAAATTGTACCACCATTGGCAAGTTCAAACTTACCTAGCTGATTGCAGATAGCGCCAGTAAAAGCGCCTTTCATGTGACCAAACATTTCAGATTCAATTAAGTTTTCAACCATAGCGGCACAATTTATAGCGACAAATGGTCCTTTAGGTGTTTGGCTAGAAGTATGAATAGCGCGAGCGGCCATTTCCTTACCTGTGCCGCTTTCACCGGTAATGAGTACCGTTGTAGGTGTACGAGCAATGCGGCCTATGGTTTTAAAAACTTCAAGCATTGCTTTAGAACCACCAACCATTTTTTTCTGGTTCTCATGATTAAGTTCTACATTATTTATGGTGATAATATCTTTACGTTTTCTTGCGCATACCATCATCGCTCTGTTAACAGCAGTATTGATTTCATTAAGATCAATAGGTTTATGAATATATTCATCAGCACCTTGTTGCATTGCTTCAATGGTATTTTCCATATCATGAAATGCAGTCACCATAATAATATGGCTATCAGGTAACTGAGATTTTAAGCTAGGTAAAAGCTCTAAGCCACTTTTACCCGGCATACAAATATCTAATATAATAACATGAGGGTTTACTATGGAGGCTAGTTTTTCACCTGTTTGCGCATCATGTGCAATATGAACCTCAAAAAATTGACTTTTAAAGTATATTTGTAGCGTTCTACAAATCGCTACTTCATCATCAATTATTAATAGTTTCTTTAACATTTAATTTTTATTAATCCTTTTTGAGTGGATAGGGATAATTACCGTACAATATGTTCCACCATCCTGGTGAGCTTTTAATGTTATCTCACCATTATAATAACTAATAATATTTTTCACTATCGTTAAACCTAAACCAGTACCCTTGGCTTTTGTGGTAAAGAAAGGTTCGAATATTTTTTTATCCATAAAAGGAGCAATAGTTTCACCGTTATTGCTAATGATAACTCTTAGTTTTTCACCTGATGCCATCATCACCATCCCGATAGAAATATCTACTCTGGGAGTGTTACTCTTATCGATTAGGGCTGCATCAATTGCATTAACAATTAAATTTTGAAAAACTTGCCTCATTTTAGTCACATCTGCATGTAATTGAGGTAAGTCATTTTCAGTGTCATAGTTAATGTTTACCGTTTTATATTTTTCGATTTTAAGCTCACTGTCTAACACCGTTTGAATGATATTTCCAAGCTCAAGCCATTGATGCTTATTCTTATCCGGACGAGCATACGCGAGCAAACTAGTAAGAATATTCTCCATATATAGAATCTGCTCTAAAGATATTTCAGTTAGCTCTATAATTTCAGGTTTGGTATCGGCTAACTGTTGAGGAAGCATTTGCATAGTCATTTTTATAGAAGATAAGGGGTTCCTTAAATCGTGCGCAATCATATAAGCCATTCGACCAACAACAGCATCATGCTCATGTTTTAATTTATTTTCTTGTTCCTTTTGCAGCACTAACGACAATCTTCTCTCTTCGGTAATATCACGCTTTACTGCAATATAAGCAATGTTTTCATTTTGTTTATTTTTAACTGAAGAGATTGTTGCTGCCTCCCAATACTCTTGGCCATTTTTTTTGCGGTTACAAAATTCTCCATGCCATATACCGCCATTTTCTATAGTTTTCCATAAAACTTCAGTATTAGTATTAGCATCTGTTTTTACTGTTTTTAAAAAGGAAGGGGATCTGCCTAAGGCTTCTGAACTACTATATCCAGTAATGTCAGTAAAATTAGGGTTAACATAAGTAATAATACCTTTTAAATTAGTGATCATAACGGTGATAGCTGCTTGCTCTACAACTTGAAACAATTTATTCCGTTCTATTTCTAGCTCTAATTGATCTGTAATATCATCCCCAATAAGAGTTAAATACTCTTGGCTTTCATTAATATCAGTGAAAAAACTAGATGTCCACTTGTAAGTTCTTCCTTTAACTTGATTATTTGATACTCTAAATTCTAGAGAAAGTTGTTCTTTAGGGTTACTAATGAGAGCAGATACTTGTGCTAGTTCATGAATGTTTTCTTTTTCCATAAAGGATAAACACCAATCTTTTTCTAAAATATCTTTTTTCTTACACCCTAATTGAGTTAAAAAATATTGATTAACAAAAACTAGTTTTCCATTGGGGCTAATAATAATTGCGGCTAATTTTAGTCCTTCCAATATCTGTCGAAAACGTTGCTCATATTGAGTCCTTTTTATTGTTTCTTGATGACTGACTTTTATTCGAGTGTAGATAACGCTTAAAATGAAGCAAATTACAAAAATTGCCGAATATAAAGGAAATCTATGGTCAAAGAATTCTTGTCTGGTAACATTTAACTCAGTAGGCAACAACTGAGATATTAAAATCCAATCATTATTTCCTGTGTTTTTAACATTTGTCTTAGATCTAACCGAAGTAAAGGTATAATAACCGCTGTCAACTTTCATTTGCCCTTGTAAGTCATTCTCAACTTGCTGCCATAATGAAGGATATATTTCTTTTAAGCTTTTTATTTTCCCTAAGACCCATTCAGCCCCAGAGCTTTTATCTTGTAAATAGAGTAGCTGTCCTTTGTCATTAATTAGAAACAATTGTTGTTGATGTAGTCCGGAAGCTTCGATAAAACGAGAAATTAAATGACTTGCTAAATAATTGATCACCACCACCCCTTGTCGTCGAGAAAAACTGTTAAATACAGGCATTGCGAAACGAACTGTAGGGGTCAGTGGTTGAGCTATTTTTCCGTTTTCCATATTCCAATCAATAGGTGAAATATAACTTTCATTGTAAGCTAAGCTATTTGCTTGATTAAAATAATATCGAGAAGATTTATCTTGTAATTTTGATTTGCGAATAGGCAGCGCATAACCGTTTTTACTTCGCTCTACTCGAATGACCTCCATACCTTTATTATCAATAAAGCGGATTTGTACATATCGAGGTTTATTTTTACTAAAACTTAAAAATTGTGTTTTGAGTGATTCTTCTGCCTTAAAGTCTATATAGTCAAACACTCGAAATCCGGAAGATAGGACGCTAGTGTCTCCTAAAACTTGTTCAAGATCTGCTTGAATTGCTATGCGGCCAGCCTCAACCGCGCTCTTTTGCTGCTTTATTAAAGACTGCCATTTACTGTCTAATGTACTATCATAATCGACAACAATAATAATGCTGATGAATAAGATTGTTGGTAGCAATATTTTTGTTAAAGCAATAGCAAAACGGCGATGGGCCAAATCATTTTCTCCAAATTTAAGATAGTAGTGATTGAGAAACAGCTATGATAAAAAATGTGCACTAATAGTTATTGAGCTGTTGAAAACTGACTTACTCCATAGAGATATTCCAATTGATTAAACAAATATTTGCGCTGACTAAATTCTTCACTAGAAGATAGACGAGATAATATCACTTTAGTAGCCTTGACTGTATCAATAACCTTTAAAGCTTTACCTACAGTTCCAGCTAAAACACCACCATCAACACAACCGGTATCGACAAGTTTTTCGATAAGAGGAATTTTAAGGTTTTGAATAAATATAACCGCTGCTTTTCGAACACCGTATTCAGGATCATCTAAACAGGCTATCACTAATCGAATGCTTTTCTCATCTCTACTTTCATCTTTGTTTTCATCGCGCACCACATGCTGTTGAGCAGAAATATGCTTGGCTTTTTTAGAAATTAATTCGCCCAAAGCATGAATTGATTGAATACGGACATTTTGATCTCCGTTTGCTAAAGCATCTTGTAAAGCTGGAATTGCTTGGCGATGTTTCAATTGTCCTAATATTTTAGCTGCCAAATATTGAATCTCCTCATTTCCTCCAAATAATAACGTTGAGCAAATACCGACTATATTACTTAGACCTTTAATTTTAAGATCATTTTCAACAATTCGATTAAGGGCCGTTAATAAAGCGATATTGAGTTCAATATCAGGGGTCCTTAAACTTTCTAAAATAAGCTGTACAGTCGATTTTACTGGGTAGTAAGCGAGTGCTTGAGCAGCAAGAACCTGATTATTGATTATAGCAATACGAGCATTTTTCTTTCTTGAATAACCTAGTTTGTTTCCACTTTGTAGGTGTTCTTCAACGATGCCATTGAACTCAACCATTTCTTTAGGTTGTTCTTCTAATAATTGACGTAAGCGTTGATCTTGATCTATTTCCTTTGCCGCGGGATTAATTGCTTCATTAATCGCCGTAGCACCAATAGCAGCCAAAGTTGAAGTGACTACAGGAGTATCTTCTGAAAGTTCAATTTCAGGTTGGCTGCCAATATCTTGTTTTATTTCAGACATCAAATTATCAATAGTATCGTTATTTTCAATGGTATCTGTTTCAATAACTGTTACTGGGATCACTTGCTCAGCTTTTATATTATTGTTTATTTTTATTTCTTTTGTTGATAATGCCTCCATACTCGTAGCTTGAGTGGGGAGCTCTTTATTGATAACTAAGTGATACAAACAGCATTCGGCAGGGTTAAACTCATCATCAAAAGGGAGTTTTGCCGTTTTTGCAATAACTTCCAATGCTGCGGTTCTCACAACATTGTCTTTTTCATTTAATAGGCTAATTATTGGCGCGAGAGTTACTTCATCATTTTTAATATGTATAGCATAGTATTGAATTAAATCTCGACGAATATGGCTTGATAACGCTTTATTACTAATCAGTTCAATAAATATATCCTGAAAAGAAGTATTATTTTTATTAAACAGCAATTTTGCTGCCAATAACATGAGCTCTTCATCCGAGTGTGTTATAAATTGTGTTAAAAATTTATAATCTGCCGCTGTCATTTCATCAGCATAAGCCGACATTTCACCTGCAATTTTAAATAGTGCTTTACAGGCATTGTCATTAGCTTCTTTCGCTATCGATAATAGCATGTGTGGGGAGATAGCTTTTAAGCCATCAGGAAGTGAGCGAGCAATGTTTATTACGGAAAGAATTGCAGCCTCCGCGACATCAGTATCGGTGTCTGCAAAACAGTGTGCTAGAGGCTCAAATGCTTCGTACAAAGAAAAATGACCTAACGTTTGACAAGCGGCTAATCTTACATGGGCATCTTGGTGGCTTATTAATTTAACTATTTCATTTAAGCAAAGTGCGTAATGTTCACTTTTACATTGCGCTAGGGCACTTACAGCACGTCTAATTGTTCGATTTGAGCTTTCTGCTAAAATCGATAGAAGAAACTCTACTCCTTTTAGATCGGCTTTTGCTAAGGCTGTTAAAATTTCTGGTTCTAAATCTTGGCAACTTTCTGATTTTAATAACTGGGTTAACACAGGTACTGCTTTTGAAACTTGATGGTCGCCAATACCAATAATCGCTATGCGCTGAATATCCCAATAGTCATCCCAGCCATCGAGGTTATATTCTTCCATTCCAGCGGGTCGTTCCTGCGCAAGCCCTAGCAAGATATCAAGCGCATCATCAGTTCCTATGTTTGATAATGCTTTTGTTGCTGCAATTCTTACATCCCCTAAATCATGATTACTTATTGCCTGTTTTAAAACAGGAATGGCGTCTTTACAAGCCAATTTACCTAGCGCTAACGCCGCTTCGGTACAAACATCATCATCATCATCACCTAGTCGTTCAATCAGTTGTTGGCTAGTTTCTGTTGCATTTAAATTTGCTAATGCTCTAACTGTGTAAAAACGGTCAGCTTCATTACCTTTGTCGAGCCAAGTTAATAAGTTACTTATTACAGCTTCTCTTCCCATCATGAATTCTCCAGATGATTTTTATTTATATATAGTATGCTCAGCAAGAACCAAACCATATTGATGACATATCTAACTTATTGAAAAATAAATCAATTAATTTGTTCGTTTTGGTTGTAAGTATAAAATTCAACGATTCGTTAAATTTTATACTTACACTATTAAGAAAAAAGGAAATCGAAAGATTTCCTTTTTTCATTCGTTAAGTGAACTGATTAATAGCTTTCAATGGTTAAAATTTATAATTAACATTGAGTTGTAAGCGAGTTCGCTCATTTTCATTGAAAATCGCATCACTAATACTCTCTGGAAGGAGCGCTTTGTCTGTTAAGCGCTTCATACTATATAAACGTAAATCAATAGCGACTTTTGGATTAACATTGTAGTCAAGTTGTAGGCGATAGCCTTTATAATTAGAGACACCTGTATTGCCTGGATTTGGAAAATCGTCTTGCGACACTGTACCATCTCCGATGGTTGAAAAGGCTTCAACATGTAACCAATAAGCACGTATACCCCAACCATTATTAAATGAATAACGTGCTTGAAATGTATAGGCAGTATCTTCAATATCAGCGTCCGAGACAATATACTCAGTAATGAATCTGACTTTGTCTGTTTTCCAATCAGCCATTGCCATAAAATAGTTTTCTGCATTAAAAATATTACCGCTATCTACCTTAGCTCCACCTAACGTTAGTAGTAATTCACTTTGTGCAAAATTAGTATTGAAAACAGCTTGAGCGAACGTAGCATCAATATCATCATTCCAATTGCCTTCAACAAGCGTAGCGTAGGCACCATTAAAAGTGAATTTACCTACCTTATAGGTTGCTGCAAGTGCTGTTGGGTTTATATCTGCATCCCAGAATACTTCAGTACTATTTATGAAATTAAGAGGCGTTTTCCCTGCAACTAAAGTTAAATCATCAACACCAGTATAAGCAATGAAAGCTTGATCAAAACCGATATCTGCGTCGTTATCATCACCTACCACTTTGTCATTTTCGACTTTGACGGTACTAAAATTAACATGTGGTGAATTAAGGCTTGAAGCGTTAGTTGCTATACGCATTTGCCCTAACCAATTGTTTGCTACTTCGTATTTGATTCCTAAGCGAGCGCGATATCGTAGACGTTCACGATCGCGTTCAGAGCCATTGGACTTTTCACTGTCATCTCGTTCAGCACGTATACGCATATCACCAAAAAGTTTTACTTTATTTCCGTCATCTAATGGTACATCTGCCAAGGTTGTGGTTGAAATTAAGGCGGCAGCAAAGACTCCACCGATGGAAAAGAGTTTTTTATTTAACATGTTATTCCCCTAAAGGGTGTAGATTGTGGGGAGCTAACTCCCCATAAATGATTTAAACGATATTTCTAGGAGCAAATGAAAAACTGCGGAATTCAGATTTATATTTACTCTCTCCTAGTTTTCGAATGTTAGCAACACCCATTTTGAAGTTATAGTTACCAGAAATCTGATCTACAACACGGGCTGTTAATGAATTGCTTGGTTGGCGCATATCCATCATATTAGCGTAAAGCACACCTTTTTTAACGCAAGGTGTGACGATAGCAACAGCTGTTACTGCGGCTTTGCTCAACTCAATATGACCATTCTTCATAAGACTACTGAACTGAAAGTCATTACCGTGTACACCTAGAATGGTATCTTTAAAAGCAGCGACACGATCGGAGTACATCATGACTTGATCGCCAGATTCAATTCCGCGCTTTTTAGCATCTTCAGGATTGATTTCTACCCAGTTTTCAGGCCAACGTTGAATGGTATATGCACGTCGTTCGACATCATCAAAGCCAGATTGCCAAATTTCGTTGATACGACCATTTGAAAACCAAAGTTCATCTTCCTTGGGCGTTATCCATTCATAGAAGTCAGAAAAAAGATTCCAAGGGTGTTTCTGTAGATTGATTTTACCGGTTTGACTGTTAAAGTGAGTTAACTTTTTACCTAAGACATTTGCCCCTTTAGGTCCATTTTCGAGCCCCATCTCTTTTAAACGTGTTTTGTCTTGCATTAATTCGGTATCATGCAAACGTTTTGTACCAACTAATTTACCTGTATCATAATTATAAAATACAGGTCCTTGAATGCCATCAGTACCAAATTCTCGTAGTTTTTCATGTAAGGTTTTCCCCTCTTTGTGAGCGGCAATTTTAACCATATGAAAGTCTTTGCGTGATCCACGGGAGAAACGTGAAGCTTCTTCGGCAACATCATTCGAGTTCTTCCAGTCAAAACCATCAAACCCCATACGTTTTGCCAGTTGACTAATGATCCACCAATCAGGTTTTGCCTGGCCTGGTGCGTCATTGAATTTTTGATAAAGTCTTAAGCGACGCTCACCATTGGCGCGGATAAAATCTTCTTCACCCCAGCCAGCTGCAGGAAACACTATATCTGCAAATTTGGCACCTATGGGATCTCGAAGGTAAATATCTTGGTTAATTACCACCATACCTCCAGAGTCAGCACGTTTTTTGAGCGTTTCAATAATCTCTTTTTTATCATAGGTATATACTTGGTGAGGATTTCTAGTTACAAGTTCCCAGAACTTTTTCTGTAATCCTTGAGTACCACACATTGATTGAATCCACGTCGTGCCAATAACATGAGCAAAACGCGTATGTCCTGAATAAGTCCAACGGTCAGTATCAAGTGCTCTACGACGACGACCAGGTACTTTCTCTGGTGATTTGTTACGTGGTAATTTACCTCCACCTAAACCACCACGTTGATGCCCGCCCAATCGTCCAATCACCTGTCCTGCTCTACCACCTGCTCCAATTATGGTAGCCAAAGAACTGATTGCGTTGGTATTTCCGGTATTATTTGACCAATAAAACCCTTTTTCAATGGCAATTGATGATTTGATACGTGTGCCATCTGCTTTCGGTTTCGCCAGCATTTCAGCTGCTTTATAAATTTTTTCAATATCTATTCCAGCAACTTCAGCCGCATATTTTGGGTCATATTCTTTTTGTTCAAATACCCATTTTTTATAGTCTTCATAACCTTTTGTCTGGAATTTCCCCCAGGTTGTTCGCCATTGCCAAGGGGTGTTGCGAGTACCTTGCCCGAAGCCTGAATTTGACTCCCATTGGTTGTTAACCCACTTATCAATCCACTCTTTGTCTTGCCAACCATTTTCCATAATAACTTTTAATATGGCACCTAAAACTAAGTTATCTGAACCAGGGTTAACATCCAAGTGCAAACCTCCATGCTTTTTCATAAAAGCTATACCGGCCGTTTCTCGTGGATTCAAAATCACTGTTTTCATACCAGATAATATTGCCGGCATCATGAATTGTGTAAATAAAACCGTTTTAGTTTCATAAGGGTCAGTGCCGCACACCATTAAAGTATCAGCACTAGCCCAGTCATCGTAAGCAGGGGCAAAGTTATCAAAACCAGCATCTCGAAAACCAGGAGTTGATGTAACGTCGGATGGGGTATCATGAAAACTGAAATTTGCGGTGTTTACGTGACGTAATGCATATTTGGTTACCGCATAAGTATTCTCAATATATTGATACGAAAATGATTTTACTCCATATGCATTATCACCATGCACTTTCCTTACATGATTTCCAACTTCAGCGGCAATATCAAGAGCAAAACCCCAAGGAACTGGTTGTAATTGACCTCCAATCCTAAGTAGTGGCTGAGTTAAACGATCGCGGGTTCCTGTTTTGGGGTTATAGGGTTTTTGCGCTAACAAACCACCGCGCATACTCGAATCACCATTTTTGTTGATGTGTTTATTCCCTTTATCGGGAATGATAATGATATTATGAGGTTTCCCTTCATGCATAATTACGTTGTGTTGTGTGGGGGCTACCCATGCTTGTAGCGCTGATGTCGGGAAATCAACCCCAAATGCATTTTGGTGTGCTTTTACGCCGCCATTAGCGACCTCTAGTGGCCAACGATAAACATTATAACCACAGCCAACAATGCAATAATCACAGGCTGTAGTGATTATTTCTGCTGATTTTGGTGGTAAAGGCGCGTGATCTTCTGGAATATAAAAATTAGTAGTCATTTTTGTTCTCCTATCCTAACATCAAGTTGTCTGTGCGACCGAATAGCAGTCCCATAACGCCTACAGCGTATATATCATCACCATCAACCTCTAATAACACTTGTGGCAAACTTTCATAAGCTTGTCCTGAAACGATAATTCCATGACGTCTAATATCAAAGGTTGATAAATGCAAAGGGCATTGACCTACTGTGCGATGTTCACCAGTTACTTTATATGATCCCATTAAAGGACCACCTTGATGTGTGCACATATAACTAAAAGCGACGATATCTTTTTGTTTACCAACACCTCCTCCACACTCAATACCCGCTTTAATGAGCATAGCTTGTGAATTAGGGCCGTTATCTGGATAGTTAAAATCAAAGGTTTTATTATCTTTTAGTTGACTCATCGTCGCAATTTTCTTACGTGGATACCCTGTAACTCTTGCATTGATTTCTCTAGCGCTAGCAATTCCAGGAAAAAGTGAAACTGCAACCATAGTTGTTGCTGTTGCTACACCTGAATAAACTAAGAATTCTCTACGAGACACCATGCACTTGCCATGTTCAATCGCGTCATCTCTTGAGTCGAGTTTATCTGAATTTATAGTGCTCATTTTTTTGCCTCCAACAATTCTTGTTCGGTAAACAATGGTTGATAGTCTGGAATGTCAGGACGAGTAAGACCAATTTTATTTCCTGAAAAAGCCTCTAGAAAAGCTAGTAGTTGTGCTTTTTCTTGTTGATTTAATCCTAACGGTTTAATTAATTCGCTTTTATTGTGTGCGTAACCTGAAGTTCTTCCATCTTCGGCAATACCACCGCGATCGTAAAAGTCAACCACATCTGCCATAGTTTCTAAAGTACCATTGTGCATGTAAGGCGCCGTATACTTGGTGTACCGTAATGATGGCGTTCTAAAAGCTCCTTTCATATCTTTCATTTTTCCACGAAAGTAGACTCCAGGATCTGCTTTAGCACTACGATATAATGTTTCATTAGAACCTTTAGCGTACATTTCGTAACGGAAAGTTATTTGGGCTAAGGAGTCACTTTCCCAGCGCTTGTTACTTGGCACGCCAATATTGTAAAAAGCTTCGTCACTGGCTAAGGCACCATTATGGCAAGCAATACACTGTGCTTTTCCCTCAAATAAAGTCTTACCTTTGATTTGCTCTTCAGTTAGTGCCTGTTTATCACCTAATAAATAATTGTCTAGCGGTGTATCACGTTGTACTAAGCTGCGTTCAAAAGCCGCGATAGCTTTCCAGGCATTGCTAACTTTTGGCCAATCATCACCAAAGACTTGTTTAAAACGTTTAACATAATCAGGAACAAGCGCTAGACGAGCTTCCATCAAATCATCTTCACCATTTCCAGCAACAGCACCTTTTGCTGCACCTTTGGCTTGTGCCTCTAATGACTTGGACGAACCTGCCCAAAATAGTTTTCCATAATAGGCTGAATTAACTATAGTTTGTGAGTTTCTCCAGTGAACAGTTCCTGGATACCCCATTGAAATGTCGGCAGGAAAATCCCAACCAGTTTCAGGTAAATGGCATGAAACACATGGTGTTGAAGTATTTCCACCGAGCTTTCCGTCGAAAAATAACATCTTACCTAACTCAACTTTTTCTGGTGTCATTAGATTATCTTTAGGCTCAGGTACTGGACCTAAAGGCGCTAATGCTGGGTAAACTTTACCAGCCAAGTTAATGTTTTCTTGTTTAGGAATTTTTCTTGTTGCTTTAGCATCTATAATTAATTTAACTAGTGCTTGGTCAACATCATTATTTTTGTTGCTTACCTTTTTATTCGATACGTTTTCTGGCATTGGTGCTGCAACAGAAGTATTGGTATTACAAGCAGTTAACATCAATGGCAATATTAGAAAACAAGTTTTACTCAGTCTATTTCTTACTTTATTTGTATTCATTATTATTCCCACCTAATTTTTAACATCTAGCCAATTAGAAATGACTTCATAGTTATAATCGCTTTTCGTCCAAACATGCTTATCTGTCGTTAAAGGGGTGTCGCTAGAAAGTGATTTTAGAAATGAGACTAACGCCATTTGTTCGTGTTTGCTCAAGTTCAGTGGCTTTATACGTTCATCTTTGTTTTTATCTTGTTCGCCACCTGCATTATAAAAGGCCACAACTTCTTCAAGACTAGAAAACATACCGTTATGCATATAAGGCGCGGTATACTTTAACTCACGTAAAGTTGGCACCATAAACTTTCCAATATCACTGCCATCAGCCTTATGTGAACGGACATGAGCACCAACATCTCTTTTCAGATTCATATAATTCTCATTACCCATAAACATGTTAAAAGCGATAAATGCTTGATGTCGAGAGACATCAGTAAAAATGTTCAAGTTTTCAGGAACCCCAGTATTGTATGCATTACCATCTGAGAAGAGAGGTCCGTTATGACAGCCTGAACAACCAGCTTTGCCTTTAAATAACTCAAAACCACGTTTGGCAGTTGCAGTCATCTTATAGGTATCAAAAGGGGTTGTTGAACTCACTAAGCTTTTCAAATACTCAGGAATTGCTTTTCGAACACTGCCGTTTGAGGGTTCTCCATATCCTGCTTCTTTAAACATTTCGATATATATAGGATCTTGTTTAATACGCTCTTGCATTAATCGCATGTCCATATTCATGATGTAATCTTCAGTGATCATTTCACGAGTGACATCATTTAGGTTTGTACCTATTCGGCCATCATGCATCCAACTTTTTTTGAATGTTGTATTAATTAATGTAGGTGCATTTCTAAAAAGATTGTTTCCGGGGTAACCAGGGGATAATGCTTCTTTACTTGAAAATCCATTGTCTGGTTGGTGACAACTTGCACACGATGTGGATGTATCGCCTGAAAGTCTTGCATCAAAAAATAAACGTTTTCCTAGCGCCGCTTTTGCTTCATCGACCTTTACGGTTGGCAAATTTCCAAACCTAACGCTCTCAGCGTTAGAATTTGCCGTGATTAAGAAAAGGCTCAGCGCAAAGGGCATCAAAAAGCGACTTTTGTTCGCAGTAGGACCCATATTACTCTCCTGATTTTTAGTGTTATAAATAAAATTTACACGAGTTATTTCGTATTGAGTATTTACTTTAAGCAGATATTGAGCCATATGTATTTTTGCAATAAATACAGTGTGTTATGGTTTTTTTGTTGGGCGATTTTAGGGAGAAGTGTAACGAAGTGTTTAATTTGTTTTAACGAACATGCAAATAGTTAAATTCATTTACGATGTTTCTCACAGATGCCTAAAACAGGCATAAAATAACTGGTAGGTGTCAAGTATCTTTAAGCATGTCATTAAGTTCAAAAAATTTAAGTGTTTACTATTTACGGATTAATGAATGGGAAGTCCAGCGCTGCTAAAATAAGTTATTTACACTGATAGTTTAAATAACTTAATAAGGTCTTCTTGTGAATCTGTCATTAAGTCGGCTAAGGTATATGCCTTTAGGCTGTCAATAAAAGCTCTTGTGGCGTCATTAAGGATTTGCTTAAATTTACAGGCAGGTAAAATTAAACATTTTTGTGTTTCGCAATCAACAATGTTGAGTGTACTTTCCAGCAAAATAACCATCTCACCAATATTTATTTCTTCAGGAGGCAATTTTAGGAAAAAGCCGCCCCCTTTACCACGCTGAGTTTCGATGATATTGGCTTTGCCGAGTTGATGCACGATTTTATTAACATTGTTTCTAGAAATGTCATATAAAGTACTGATTTTATCGATACTGGCTTTTTCACCGCTTGGCAAAAGAGCTAGGTAAATAAGAGTTCTCATACCGTAGTCAGTATGTCGTGTTAAGTGCATATAATTTCCTTTTTGTGCAGTAATACCTCAGACAACCTATGTCATTGCTGGCTGGCATACTATGCACCTCAGTTTCGAGCAAACTTTAAGATACCTGTTAGTAGTGGCCAACTAATTTTGCTTATTGCTAGTTAAGCGTAAAAACTCTGTTGCTTAGTTACCAAGTCAAATTGCTAGCAGTTGTAACTGCTATTTGTTCATGCTTAATAAATATTGCTTAGACAACAACCAGATAGATAGTTTTCCAGATTAGATTCTTGATAATCGGTAAGCGAATATAGCATCAAATCTGCGGGCTTCTTACTGGTATCATTGGTTTCAACCGCTGTTAAGAGAGCAATTAATTTCTGAAAAATATTCATATGTTAAACACCCGTAATGTACGTTTGACATGTATATTATATCAAATGTATATTAAGGTACATATTAAATGTATCTTTTTTTAGTCTCACTAAAGTAAGGAATTATCGCTATGAAAACTTTAGCAACGGATGTTGTCATTATTGGCGCGGGTCCTGTTGGCATATTTCAGATATTTGAATTAGGCTTACAGGGATTAAAAGCGGTAGTAATAGATAGTGTTGCAGAGCTGGGCGGACAGTGTTCTCAGCTTTATCCTGATAAGCCTATTTATGATATTCCAGCTATTCCTGTCGCGTCAGCTCAAGCCATTATTGATGGTTTAGCAAAACAGGCATCGCCATTTCAAGCAAAATATTTACTATCTAATAAAGTTATTGAAATAGATAAAGTCAGTGAGCAGCTATTCTGGGTAAAAACCGATAAAGGTATGTCGGTGAAATGTCGGGCAATTATAATCGCTGCAGGTAGTGGGGCTTTTGAACCCGTACGGTTAAAAGTTAAAGGTATTGAAGCATTTGAAAACCGTCAGCTTTTTTATCGGGTAAAAGATAAAAATTTATATACAGATAAAAATATTGTTGTTTTAGGTGGCGGTGACAGTGCTTTTGATTGGGCGTTAACACTGCAGCCTATCGCAAAAAGTGTGCTCTTGATCCATCGAACCACTAACTTTAGAGCATCTCAAGCGAGTATAGATAGCATGGAAAAGCTCTGTGATAATCATGAAATGCAATTTTTAAGTGGACAGGTTGTTGATTACAAAAAAGATGGTGATGTCCTTAATAAACTTATTGTGCAATCTTCTGGTATTAAAAGAACCGTAGATGTTGATCATTTATTAGTGTTTTTTGGTCTTTCACCCAAAATTGGTCCCATCGCGGATTGGGCGTTAAAGATGAATCATCATCAAATTTGTGTCGATACTGAAAAGTTTCAAACATCAGTTTCTGGTATTTATGCGGTTGGAGATATTAACTATTACCCAGGTAAAAGAAAACTGATTTTGAGTGGCTTTCATGAAGCAGCATTAGCCGCTTTTGCCATTAAGCAATCCATGGATACATCGAAGCGTGTTGCGACACTTTATACAACTACAAGCCCTATATTACATAAATTAATCAACCCTGCGGATATTTCGGAGCAATAAGTGACCTGATATAACGTCGTTGTATTATCACCCTAAGGGCTAATAAATAAGACTTCATCAATTAAAATAAAGTCATCAAAAATTGCGGGCTTTATTTGCTTATTTTATTAACCATACCAAGGATAAATTAACACGTCTTGTTCTACATTTTTTTATTGAAAAGCAACAGAAATGGGGGGTTACCTCAAACATTGCTCGATTCTGAATCTGGTCGTGTCTTGAAGATATGGCTTGGTGAAAATATTGAGCACAAACTGTCAGGGATGATTGATGCATTACATAGCTTTGAAGGTTAGCGTTGATTTTGTGTTATCTATTACAGCAGCTATTATTTGTTGTGAATTATCGGTATATACAGTGCTTCTTTTATTGCTATATGATGCTAAGGTTGGTTGATGTTAAAATGCAGCACTTAGATATAAAAAAGCGTAATGAATAAGGCAAACTACTTTACTTAATTTCCTATAATCAATGCCTTAACAAGGTACTATAACCTCAGTTAGGGTTAAGCTACTTTACTCAATCATGCTATTTAAGCGTCTATCAGTGTTATTTTCACGACCAATAGCTCGCTATTGGTTGGTAACAAGGCTTTGCTAAGCCGCTAAATTTCATCATTGCGGCTTTGTTAAGCTTTTACTTAAAGATATATAATGAATAATTTAGCCAAGAATCAAATGGTTATAATATCCATTAACCCGAGCTAAGGTTATTATAGTGTTTGCAAAAAACTCAAAAGAGCAGCTTTTTCAACGATACAATAAATCAGTTATTATCGTCTTCTCTGGCATTATGCTACTGACTTTTATTATTACGTTCTATAATTATTATCTTGCTCGTTTGTCACATCATGATGAAAAACTACTAGAGCTAACCGAGTACAGTGTACAACTTAATAAAAAGCTGGCTAGCACTGTGGAAACACTGACTGGCATCCGCGATTTAGCAGAATATTATCTCCGTTTTCCTGAAGAATTAGCCAATCAAATTCCGTCGTTACATCAAGAAGGTAAATATTTTTATCTTAATAAATCCAGACGAAGCTTAAGTACTCATAACCGTATCATGAGTGGTAATGTCACCGGAATTGGTCAGCTTAATACCTTTAATCAAGCATTTAAAAATGAGCTAATTATGGCGAATGCATTAACTCCGGCATTTGTCACCGCACAAAAATCAATTAAAGAAGCAAACTGGTTATATTACATTTCAATGCAACGATTTGTGAATCTATACCCTTGGGTACCACGCAGTATTTGGCAATATAGTGATCAAAGCTTAACCAATAGCTTAATGATGAAGATTAAAGCTGCAAAAAGTCGTGATGAAAAACTTTGGTCACAACCTTATGTTGATTCTGCAGGTAAAGGCCTTAACACGGCTTTAGGTCTGGGGGTGTATTTAGCCAATGAAATGAAAGGGGCGGTGTTAATTGATATTAATACCGCAAGCTTATACAACTATTTGCCTGACGTTCATGAGCAAGATCACGGCTATATTATTGTTGATAAACATAGTCATGTTTTATTGCATAAAAATAGTGCTAATTTAACACTGAGTACACGTACCGCTTTTAGTGATGCTGCGCCGGCACAATTAAATCAACTTAGTTACCAGTCGCTATTAGATCTTACGCCGAGCGCAGAAATTGGTGATTGGATCGTTCAACGAAAAAAGTTGTCGGTTAATGATTGGGTTTTACTAGAATACCATCAAAAAAATAATTTCTATGCGGTAATTAATCAGCGTTTTTTAACTATGTTTGCGAGTGTTTTCTTCGGTTTGTTAACTTTGTTAGGGCTTATTTATTATGTAACCTATCGCTCTTTTATTGCACCATCGAAGAAGTTTATTGCCCATATTGAAAATTGTTCAGCCGGTGATCCTGGTAAAATAAAACCTTCAGATGAGTGGCGTCATTGGTTTAAAATTGTTGAAGATCTCTTTGGGCAAAACCGCAGTTTGATGCAACGCTTAAAAGATCAAAATAATCAACTTGATCTAAGAGTGAAAGAAAAAACTCAAGCTTTATTTCACAAGAGTGAGCAGCATCAGCGTGATTATGCTTTGTTACGTTCTGTGATGGATGCAATTCCTGACTATATTCTTTTTAACGATCAACAAGGGCGATTAATCGGCTGTAACCAGGCCGTTGAGCAGTTAGTATTACAAAAAGAAGTTAATATTCTAGGCTGTCAAATTAGTGATTTTATTGCCACGGATTTAGGTGAAAAGGTTGCCCACAGTATCGGCATAGAGCAAGGAAAAAAATCAGCCACCGCGCATCAGCAAACCGTGTCAACCGAAGACAATACCTATGAAATTTATAAGGCTCCTTTTTATGGTGAGCACAGTACGTTACTTGGCAGTATCGTGCTTATTCGTGATGTTACTCAGCAGTTTGAAATTAACCAAGATCTGCAACGCGCGAAAAATCAAGCTGAAGAAGCAAACAAAATTAAAAGTCAATTTTTGGCAAATATGAGTCATGAAATTCGTACGCCTATCAATGCCATTCAAGGGATGTTTTTTCTCTTACAACAAAGTCGTTTAGATAAGGTGCAAGAGCAATATCTAAGCAATGCTGAAACGGCTTCAAATACGCTACTTTATCTGGTGAATGAATTACTTGATTCGGCCAAGGTAGAGTCAGGTAATATGTCTGTTCATCAAGAATTGATCGAGCTAGATAGCATTGTATCGCAAGCGCTTAATTTAAATATTGCGGCTTTAGTCGGTAAAGATTTAAGCTTAAAAGTTGCCATTGACAGCCAAGTGCCATTGCAAATCTACACTGACACTATGCGCTTGGTGCAAGTGCTGAGCAATTTGCTTAATAATGCGATTAAATTTACCGAACAAGGCACAGTGGAGCTTAGCGTGTCATTATCTTGTCAACACTCTGACGACGGTAGCACTTTGTTGCTATTTAAAGTCAAAGACACCGGTATTGGCATAGAAAAAACTAAACAGTCAGGATTATTTGAAGCATTTAAGCAAGCTGATGAATCTATGACCCGAGTATATGGCGGTACTGGTTTGGGGCTATCAATATGTCAACATATTGCACAACTGCTTGGTGGTGAAATTTCTATTGAAAGTACTTTAGGTGATGGGGCGGAATTTACCTTGGCACTACCAATGAATATGCCGAACCCTGTTGCCAGTAAAGCTGATTGCGCTAATAATTATTTAACTCAGTTTCAGTCGCAATTTTCTCGATGTACTGTGTTTAATTTAGCCGTGCATATACCCGATAAATTAGAGCAAAATTTTACTGATATCAATCAGCAGATCACCAAGATTAATGGCATCAATCAGCTAGAAAAGATAAGCGTTAGTGCACAAAAGCTACTCTTTATCGATAGCAGTAATTATCCTCAAGGTTTTAGGCAAAATGAGCTGAATATAATAAGGCAAGAAGTTACAGTACTTGCTTTATGCCAGCCTGTAGCCAGTGTTATTTCATTTGAGTTACTAGAGCAGTTAAACCACCATAGCATTAATTATTTATTGTTAGAAATGCCATTGTATCGAGATGTTATTGCCAAGCTAGCCAAAGAACTTACTCGTTTATCCTCACACTTACCGTTAGTTAACGCTAAACCAGAGACTAACGTTATCTCGACAACAACAGCAAGTTTGGCCGGGTTAACAATATTACTGGTAGAAGATAACCTTGTTAATCAATTGGTTGCAATTAAGTTATTAGAATCAATGCAGGCTGTTGTGGTTGTCGCGCAAAATGGGCAAGAGGCGCTAGACAAGTTACCCTTGCAAAATATTGATATTATCCTGATGGATATTCAAATGCCTGTAATGGATGGCTTAACGGCAACCCAGCATATACGTGCTCAGTCGCAATATAATGATTTACCTATTATTGCTATGACAGCACACGCTCGTGAAGAAGATAAGCAGCAATGTTTAGCCGCAGGAATGAACCTGCATATTTCTAAACCGATCAGCCTTAATGCTTTACGCGACAGTATTTTATCGCAGTTAACAAACCGCAATTCGGGTTAAGCTACTTTATTCACTATGCTATTTTAGCGCTTACAAGCGAAATGGCCAACAGTGACACCAAGTCGATTAAGTTTGCTCCCCAAGGTTGATTTTAAAAGGCTTACAGGCCGCGTTATTGACGTCGATAAGGTGCCACAGGGATGTGAGTCATTAGAATAACGCAGGAGCAGTTGTACAGAATAACCATTATCGAAATCAATGCCTTACCCACATGGATGTAGGTACTTAGGTTTAGTCTGGAACGGTGAACCTGTGCCGTTAAGCTTTTAGGTGTCACTGAGTCGGAAGAAACTTCGTAGAATTGGTATGAGTAGATAAAGAAGCAAGTGTGAATTCTATTTAACTGACCGTCTAATACCAAACTTATTAGAATTGGTATAAAAGCCGTTTATAACTTATTGAGATGAACGTGAATTACGGGATGTGCTGTTGTGATATTTTTACTCATCCGACTCAGCAAAAAAAGCCTCAGCATAATAGCGACCATTACGTATGGCAAACTCAGCATCAGCCGATAATTCGCCAACACGCATCATTGCAGGACCGGTCGGCTCAGCTAAAACATAAGCCAAACCATCAACTGTAATCGTCAGTTCATCCTCTTCTTTGGGAATATTTATTGCAAGTAGCGCATGGTTATCAATAAAAACTAACATCATTTTAATTCGTGGCATTAAGGCTCTAAAAATAGCTGCGGTCAGGGTAACTTTACTATCGCAATCGCCTTGATTTTGCCAAAGCGTTTGTAAGGGAGGATTAAAGCCAGCACCTGTTGAGGTCACTCTCGACTCTAACGTAGCATAAGGAATACTTTGAACAAATCCGAGCACATAGTCACTGACTTCTCGCACATTTAATATAGAAACACTGGCCAAAATAAGCGGCTTGAGTGACGAAAAGTCAGCAACAGATTCTTGTGCAAAACGGACATGGTCGGGTTTTATTGCATAGTTATTATCATATGAAAGAAACTGGGTATAGAAGTTACGCGTTAAATGTTCATTCACTAGCTCTTTCTCGAGCTGAGCAATAGTTTGGTATGCTTGGTCAACAGTTACTTGATTTTTACCGCTAATATCTACTTGTAAATTACCTCCCCGATTTAAAAATCTTACTTTTACATTGGCGATAGGATTTTGTTGTAATTTTTTTCTAAGTTGATGATTGATATATTTTTTTGCGTGCTTAGCTTTATAAGCTTTAAAGTTCCTAAAACGCTCAAATATAGCCGCTTTGCCAATTGAAAAACTCAGGGATTGCACTTGTTGAGCCTGATCTAACCATTGATAGTTGAATTCTACCTGTTGATCGATAATTTGCTTTCTAAAATCAACTTGCTTTGCCCAAACAGTATTAGGAAAACATATTATTAAAATACCCACAAGCGCAAGAAATTTCACAATAAACCTATATAAGTAAATAGTAACAGCTCCTAGCTTACGTTAAATATTACAGGCATGCGAATTTCTAGTTATCGCTTTACTTTTACTGCGTTTGATATATATTCAAACAAGTGTTTTAATTATTTGTTTAAATTACCTGTTCGGAGAATGTAATGGCTGACTATCAAGTGCCTCTAAAAGATATGAATTTTTTGTTATATGACGTATTTAATGCCGATAAATTATGGCAGTCATTACCAACACTGGCTGATCGAGTTGATCGAGAAACTGCTGAAGCTATCTTGCAAGAGTGTGCAAAAGTGACCGAACAAGAAATAGCGCCACTATCTCGTAATGGCGATGAAGTCGGTGTTGCTTTTAATAATGGCAAAGTTACTACGGCACCAGGCTACAAGGAAGCTTTTAATACTTACGTTGCTGGCGGCTGGACATCACTCGGTGGTGACCCAGATTTTGGCGGTATGGGTATGCCTAAAATGTTGACTGCATTTCATGAAGAAATGTTATGTTCAGCAGATATTTCCTTTTCGCTTTACCCCGGCTTAACTGCTGGTGCAGGTCTATCACTAGCAAAACATGGTAGTGAAGCGTTAAAGCAACGTTATTTAACTCGCATGTATGCCGGTGATTGGAGTGCTAGCATGTGTTTGACCGAATCTCATGCCGGTACTGATTTAGGCATGATCAGAACTAAAGCGGTGCCGCAAGCGGATGATAGCTACCTTATTAGTGGTACGAAAATATTTATTACTGCCGGTGAGCACGATTTAACTGAAAATATCATTCACTTGGTGCTAGCTAAATTACCTGATGCTCCTGCTGGCCCTCGTGGTATCTCGCTATTTTTAGTGCCTAAATTTCATGTTAATGATGACGAATCACTTGGCGAACAAAACAAAGTCAGCTGTGGTTCGATTGAACATAAAATGGGTATCCATGCTTCGGCCACTTGTGTGATGAATTTTGATGGTGCTAAAGGTTATTTAGTTGGTGAGCTTAATAAAGGCTTAGCTTGCATGTTCACCATGATGAACTTTGAACGTATTGGTGTTGGTATTCAAGGATTAGGAGCTGCGGTACGCTCCTATCAAAATGCTTTAGAGTACGCTAAAGATAGAATTCAAGGGCGTTCTTTATCGGGTGCTAAGTCGCCAGATGCACAGGCAGATTCATTGCTGGTTCATGGCGATGTGCGCCGTATGCTACTAAATATGAAAGCGACGAATGAAGGTTCACGTGCTTTATCAACGTATATTGCCATGCAGTTAGATATTGCCACTTATGGCAGTGGTGAAGCACAGCAGAAAGCTGATCAGCTTGTGGCGTTGATGACACCGATTGCGAAAGCATTTTTCACGGATCTTGGTTTTGAAAGTACAGTGGCCGGCCAACAAGTGTTTGGTGGTCATGGCTATGTTAGAGAATGGGGACAAGAGCAACTAGTGCGAGATACCCGTATTTCACAAATCTATGAAGGCACAAACGGTGTGCAAGCCATGGATTTATTAGTACGAAAAGTGGCCGGTAGTAAAGGTCAGTTAGTGCAAGTTTTTCTTGATGAAGTACGTAGTTACATTCAAGAGCAAAAAGCGGACGCTATGCAAGAATTTACTCAACCTTTAGCAAGTGCCATTGATGAGCTTGCAGACTTAACCGAATATTTATTGACGGCAGCGCAGAGCTCAAAAGAAGAGCTTGGTTGTGCGGCGAATGATTATTTACATGTCTTTGGTTATACCTCGATGGCCTATATTTGGGCTAAAATGGCTGAAGTGTCATTCGCAGCAAGTGACGATAGTGCATTTCATCAAAGTAAAATTCATACCGCTCGTTATTTCTTTTCGCGCTTATTACCACGTTGTCAATCGTTGATCACATCAGCAAAATCTGGTCAAAGTGCAATGTTTGATATCCCTGAAGAGCTGTTTTAAGTTCGGTCTTTATTTAACTCGATAAAAGCCAATTCAAAAATATTGAATTGGCTTTTTTGTCTTTATTCAGTGTATAAATAGCTTCACCTCACTCTGGCTACCGCTTAGCTTAAGCGAAGATGACATCGAAAAATAAATGCGTTTAGCATCATTATTAATGCGGCTATAAATCAAGTTACTTTACTTGTACTGAGATTACATTTTGTTACTGCCTTGGTAACATAATCATACTTTTTTGCTGTTTTATTGCACTATACTGCGCCAACTTAAATTAGTGCTTATTTGTGGAAGAGAAAATATTGGGCTTGAATAACGTAATCGATGTCAATAATAGGGTGAAAAAAATACTATTAATTGAAGATGATCGCATGGTTTCTCACCTAATAAAGTCATTCTTAGAGAAATCTAATTATCTCGTCCAACAGCTTTTTAGTGGCGATTTAGCACAAGAGGCTATTTTAACCTATAAACCTGATTTGGTAATTCTGGATATTGGCTTGCCTAAGATAGATGGTTTTGATGTTTGTTATGCCTTGCGAAAAATATATCAGCAGCCGATTATCGTCTTAACAGCTCGAGAAGCAGAGGAAGATCAACTTAGTGCTTTTAAGCTTGGCGCAGATGACTTTATTTCTAAGCCAGTATCGCCTAGAGTATTAAAAGCAAGGCTTGACGCCATGTTACGTCGTCAATCAGTGCATCAAGTTCGTCAATTAAATGTTAACAAATTGGGCAATATTGCGCTCTATCCACAAGCAAGTAAATGTGAAGTTAATGGTAATATTATCCCTTTAAGTTTTTTTGAGTTTCAATTATTGGCTCTGCTAACCCAAAATGCAGGCCAAGTGATGACACGTGATACTATTTATAGCACTTTATTAAGCCGGCAATATAATGGTGTTGAGCGTACCGTAGATGTTCGTATTGCTAAGTTACGTGACAAACTACTGCATGCGGGAATGACAGATGTGCGTATTGAAACTGTTTGGGGACAAGGCTATATATTAAACGAAACAGCCGCGTAATCTTTGCTATTTCGATTAGTTTTTGTTCACTAATAATTAATTTTTAGCGGCCAGTTAATCAGTTTTATTGCCCTAGATAGTTTATAACAGGGGTTAAAAAGAATAAGTTGTGCCAATTATAGCGATATTAAGCTGATGCTTTTGTTGTAAACCAGAATTAATATTTTCATTATTTATCTGGCTAGAGGTAAAGGCTCCGACTAAGCTCCAATGCTTTGATAGATCGTAACTGCCGATAATACCTAAGGTGGTAGAGCTTGTTTGTTCATTGTTTGGGCTTTTATTGAACGGCTCAAGCACAGGTGTCAAACTGTGTTGGGCTTGTCTACTTTCAAAACTAGCGGTTAAAGATAAATCAAATTTTCCATGGTGTAACACGTTATAAGCGCTGCGTATAAATACTCTAAAATGTTTCTGATACAGCTGTTCTTGATCGCTATAACCTGTTTCTGTGCTTAATCGACCAAGCTGGTATAAGTCATTTTTTACCGCGTTAGCAAGCAGAAGTTGAGCAGACAACAAAGGCGTGTAGTTTGGTGATAAAATATAACTATTTTTTAAGCTATACAGCCCCGTCTGAAAGCTCTTATTGATATGTCTTTGTAGTACCTTAGTATCATCTACTGAAAATAACTGTTTTATTACTTGTCGATTGTGAAGATTTTTTTCATCTTGAGCGGCAATAATAAGAGCAGATAAACCCCATTCTTGAGTTAAATTTAATGACAAATTATTGTTTGTTGCTTGATAAATTGTCATGGCCGGTTTTACAGAGTTTGTCACTGTACTTGCTTTGCTGTCTTCAGCCATGGCCTGACACTGCAGTGGTAATACCATAATAAAGCAACTTAATTTAATGATTAAAGTAATATTCATATAACTCCTTATTAGACTTTAACCCACGGTTAGGTCAAGTGTTTAGACGAGGGAGAAAAAATAATATTAAATAAGTGCTAGTTAATTCAGCGTCCAAGTTAACTATAGTCAATGAAAAATATGTGGTGAGAAAACTATCCAGTTATTTAATTAACGCTTTAAATTAGATACTTTTATTTGGACAAAAGTTAGAATGTGCCAGTGATATCATGGCTTATTCGCAATGATTTTAGATTGAAAAAACAAACCAGTTAGGGAGAGATTCAGTGCGGTTATTGAGTGTTTTACTCATTATATTCTTATCAGCATGTAGCATTCAACAAGATGAAGCGGTATTGGTTAAAGCTGTTTGTGATTTACCGTATTCACGCTATCAAGCAACGGTAACAGGTTACTGCCAAGAAGTTGCTGCAGATATGCCGGAATCAATTACTGTGATCAATAAACAAATAACAATTAAGCCATTAAAAGATATTCCCGAAGTGTTCTGGTTTAACAAAAAGATGAAATATTCTTTAATTAAGCAAGATGCTATCGGGCCGGTTATTTTTATTATTGCCGGCACGGGGGCAAGTTACGACAGTGCGAAAATGTTAAGTCTACAAAAGAGCTTTTATCAACAAGGCTATCATGTCATTTCTTTGTCATCGCCGACCTTTGCCAATTTTATTGTTAATTCAACTAATACTACCTATATGCCAGGTGATTTAGCGCATGATGCCGAAGATTTATATAAAGTAATGAACTTAGTTTGGGCGCAAGTGCAGGCCCAAAATGGGGTAGAAGCTTCATCATTTGCTATTACGGGCTACAGTTTAGGGGGCGCGCATTCGGCATTTATCGCGTTACTTGATGAAAAACAGCAAGCGTTTAATTTTGAAAAAGTATTGCTGATCAACCCACCCGTGAGTTTATATAACTCAGTCACGATACTCGATGAATATTTTAACTTACGTGATAACCGTCAAGCCGCCGTGGCAATGTTTGATGAAATATTTGCACGCTTTTCTGATCAATATTCAATGCAAGCATCGTCAGCATTTGATCAAGGATCGATCTTTAGTTTATTTAAGTATGCCAATTTGACCGAAGCAGAATTGAAGCTGTTAATTGGTGCTTCATTTAGAATGTCGTCATCAGATATGATATTTGCTTTGGATGCTAGTTTTAATACCGGTGCAATCACTTATAAAAATCATGTGATAGATAAATTTGAAAGTCTAACGCACTCAATGCAACGTGCTAGTGACGTAACTTTTGGCGATTACTTTGACGGTGCTATGCTGCCAAGAGCGCAACGACAAGATGCTACTACCACTAAAGCTGATTTGATACATCGGTACAGCTTGCATGCAATAGAGGATTATTTAAAAACGTCGGAAAAAATTTATTTAGTGACAAATCAAGATGATATTATTTTAAAGGCAGGAGAAGTTGACTATTTACAGTCAATATTTACTGAGCGTGCCAAAATATTTCCGCGTGGTGGCCATTGTGGCAATATGGACAGATTAAGCTTTGTTGAACATCTACAGACCATCTTTCACAGAGGCGTTAATTAATGCTAAAGCTGCTTAATCAGTTGCTCGGACTTTTTTGTTGTTTTTTAATGACTGCATGTTCTTCAGTACCTAAGTTAGAAAGTAATGCCATTGCCCCCATAGTTAAGCTACCTAATAACCATGAAGAGTTGGGAGTGATGAGTGCTTATAGCGATCCTTGGGAAGGGTTTAATCGCCGGATGTATTATTTTAATGCTAAAGCTGATGAGTATGTCATATTACCAGTGGTTGCCGGCTATCAAAAAATCACCCCTGATGTGGTTGAAAGAAGTGTTCATAACTTCTTTAGCAACTTAGATGAAATATCGACGTTTATTAACTCACTACTACAGTTAAAATTATTTGTAGCAGGTGAAACACTTGCTCGCTTTACCTTAAACTCCACTTTAGGTTTAGCGGGATTGTTTGATGTTGCCACGCAAATAGGCTTAGCTGAGCAAAATGAAGATTTTGGCCAAACCTTAGGTTATTGGGGCGTTGATGCAGGGCCTTATTTAGTATTGCCGCTGTTAGGGCCGTCATCACTTCGTGATGCCACAGCTCTGGCCTTTGATAATTTAGTTTTCCAACAAGCCATTAATGAATTAGGTCTGGATACAGATGAAGAATTATTGATATCGCTAATCGATGGTGTTGATGCAAGAGCATCTTTGCCTTTTCGATATTATGCCTCAGGCTCAGCATTTGAATATGAGCACCTAAAATTACTTTATAAAAAGTATCGTGAAATTCAGGTGGCCCGTTGATAATAGGGGCTTGCCGCGTATATTTAATTGTCTGATTATAAAGCTAGGCTGTTGGCTTAGCTATTTTAGAAATTAAAGGTATAATCAGCGCTTATAAATTTTCTAGGAATGCCCTTTGTTAGCTGTTATTCGTGTCATATTGATGACTTTAAGCTTAGTTATCATCTCTATCTGTTCTTGTTTATTCTGTTTGATCCGACCATTTCATCGCGATAATGTTTATCATACGGCTAAGTATCTTGGCAAAGTTGCAAAAATTTTGGGTTTAGATATTGAAGTACGAATACCTGATTCGGCAAAAAATATTGCTCCAGTGGTCTATATTTGCAACCATCAAAATAGCTATGACATTTTTACCGTCAGTGGTGCAGTGCAACCAGGAACAGTGAGTGTTGGTAAAAAAAGTTTAAAATGGATACCATTTTTTGGGCAAATGTACTGGTTAACCGGTAATATTTTAATTGATAGGAAAAATAAAAATAAAGCCATGGGGACCATAGATACAACCGCACAAAAAATTCGTGAAAAGAAACTATCTGTTTGGTTATTCCCTGAAGGCACTCGCAGCTATGGTCGGGGTGTATTACCGTTTAAAACCGGCGCATTTCGTACGGCAGCAAAAGCAGAAGTGCCGATTGTGCCTGTTTGTGCTAGCAACAGTCATAAAACCATCGATTTAAACCGTTGGGATAACGGTAAAATGATTATTGAGTTTTTAGCGCCTATTACGTTATCGAGTGAAGATAAGGAAAAAATTCGCACGGTAACCAATCAAACCCGTAGTGCTATGCTAGCTAAAATTGAACAATTAAATATTGAGACTGACTGCGAGCTAACATCGCCAAATGATAAAAAGTCATAAAATAAGTAACCAAGTGAGATAAAACAATGATTGATGAAGAATTGCAACAATGGCAAGAGCATACTGAGCAGTTGATAGCGGCCTTGGTTGAAGATGGCACTAATGAAGAAGTTCACCATACTATCGAGCATCACTTTTCTAGTGTCGATTTCGATATTTTAGAAAAAGCGGCCATTGCTGCATTTAAAATGGGTTTAGAAATTGAAGAGCCTGAAGAAGCTGAATTAGAAAATGGCGACAAAGTTTTTGCCTTTGATATTGTCACAGAACAAGCTTTAGATTTTGATATTATTTTTGATGAAACTAAAAAGATGTTCGAATTAGCAAAACAGTGCAAAGTTGATTATGATGGTTGGGGCACATATTTCGAAGAATAAATAATACAATAAAAAATAGGTTATCCGATGGAATGGTTAAAAACTTTATTACAACCCGAAACATTATCGCTACTAATTCCTATAGTCGCTATCGTTGGCGCATTTGCTGTTGCAGCACTAAAAGCACATCACCGGCATCAAGAGCGCATAGAAAAAATTAAAAATGGCTTTAATCCTGACTAATAAAAACGCAAAGTGGTAACACTTTGCGTTTTTTATCATCGCGACTAAATAACCAAAAGCTAATCTGAGCTCGTTGCTAGTGCTAACCTCACTATTTAAGTTAGTGCTGGTTGTTTGGTCAGTTCAAAGGCATTGTGTTGGCTAAATAACGAAAAAGCTGCTGGCACAAAGATAAACGATAAAATGGTTGTTAACACAGTACCACCAGCTACCGCGACAGCAAAAGGCGGCCAAAAACCACCGCCAGCAAGAATCAAGGGTAAAAAGCCTCCAACGGTTGTGATGGTTGTAGAACTAATATGGCGAGCACAACTTTGTACACAACGAATAATTGCTGCTTGGTCACCCTGTATGGCTTTTTCATCCATTTTTAATTCAGCAATAATGACAATCGCGGCATTGATAGCAAGTCCCATTAGGCCTAATAAGCCAATAATTACCGTGAAACCAAAAGGGTAGTCAAAAATATAGACACTTAGTAACCCTAAGCCAATAGATTGAAATGCCGATAAAAATATAATGGCACTGAGTCGAAATGAGTTAAAAGATAACACCACCACCGTCAATAACAACGTTAGTATTAAACCAACGCTTGCCAATAACTTACCCACGGCTTTATTACGCTCTGCTGACTCACCACCAAACTCTATGCGATAGCCGTGATATAATTGATAATCTGCTTTAGCCATATTCTCTTTAACGCGATCCAAAACTACTGAGGGAAGCACGCCGGCACGAATATAGCCTTCAATGACATTCACGCGCACACCATTCCTGTGTGGAATAGCGCCACGGCTAGCTTTAACTTCTAAATCGGCAATCGCAGTCAGTGGTATCGATTGCTTTGAGCTTGGATTAATAACGTTAACATTTTCTAAAGCAGCTAAATCATCTCGTTGTTCATTACCAATACGAACCCTAACTGGAATAGACTCTGTTGCTTCGATAATTGAGCCATTTACTTGACCAGATAACGTTGTGTTTAGTTGCTGCGCTACTTGTACTAAAGACAGGCCGGCTAAATTAGCTTTAGCCTCATTAATATTGACCCAAACCTTAGGTGTTCCCGGCTGAAGCGTTGCTCGACTATGCGTAATGTCTTGGGTATCAGCCATAAAAGCGCGAATATCATCACCAATAGATTTTAACCTATCTAGATTAGGTCCAAAGATACGTAACTCTACAGGGGCATTGAAAGGAGGGCCTTGTTCCAGTTTCCTGACCAATATTTGTGCTTCAGGTAACATTTCATCTAAACTTTTTTGGATGTCAGGAATTAAACGATTCGCGGCTTGAAAGCTTGTCGCGGTAACCATCGCTTGCGCGTAATATTGAGCACCATCTTTTGTTGGCATTAAATTGTAGTAAAAAGACGGGGCATTATTACCGATAAACCAACGAACATCCTTAATACCTTCTAGCTTTGTCAGATAATTTGTTAGCTGTGAACTGACGCGCTGGGTATTGATAATGCTACTTTGTGACGGTAAAAAAAGCTCAATTTGAAACATGTCGCGATCAGAAGCCGGAAAAAATTGCTCTTGTAATTGCTTTGCCGCGATAAAGCCAAATAGCGGTAGGCAAAATACTAAAGTGATGATGGTTTTTCGGTAAGTCAGTGAACAACTTAGAACACTAACAAAGCTGCGATTTAATGCCGGTAAGGTGATCCCGCGTTGGTACCAATGTGATTCATGAGTATTATTGCGTTTGCCAATGAAGCGACCGGCTAAACCTGCAACAATAGTATGAGAGATAATATAAGAGCCAATCAGGGAGAATATAACACTGAGGGCAATACCACCAACAAACTCACCGGCAGGGCCTGGCATCAATACGATAGGCATAAAAGCTAAAATGGTTGTTAAGGTTGAGCCAAGTAATGGTAGCCATAGATGGTTAACCGCATTTGAGACCGCATCAAGTCGACGTTGACCATTCTCCCGATTGGTTTTTATTGTATCAGCCATGACAATGGCATTATCAACCATGATCCCTAAAGCAACCACCAGACCGGTTACTGACATTTGGTGTATCGGTAAACCGTAAAAATTCATCACAGATAAGGTAAATAACACGGTTAATGGCAGCGATAGGGCAACAATTAAAGCGGCTTGCCAACCTAATGTGATGAGTAGTACGACTGCGATGATGGCAAAACCTACGGCGATATTACTGACTAAATCACTGAGACGAGTTTCGGTATAACTGCTTTGATCAAATATTACTTCTAAACTGACATTATTGGGTAAGGTTTCGGCAAATACCGCTAAGGCTTGCTGAACTGAAGCGCTCCATTGATCGATACGTAAGTTTGGTAGCATGCGTGTGGCCACAACAACAGCCTGCTGATCGTTGATCATCGCTATTTCTTTTGGTGGATAACTGACGGTTTTTTGAATATCAGCAATGTCCCCTAAGCGCATTAAGTTGCCATTATTGTCTGCTTTGATCGAAATATCACTGATCCGGTCAGTGTCATGTAACGCGCCGGCCAATTCTATTTGCATTTGGTTGAATTGATTGGTTAATTGCCCTGCAGAAACTTTAGCATTGGCTTGACGTATTTTTTCTGAAACATCACTAACGGATAGCTTTAGCTGGCTACTCATCATGGGATCGAGTTCGACTAAAACTTCCTCAGATCCTCGACCAAAAATACTGACTAAATCAGTTCCATAAATTAACTTTAATTGATTTTGTAGCTCATTTGCATAGCGCCCTAGTGTCGCGGTATTGGGTTCACCTGTGCCTTGCCAGTTGAGAGCGATTATTTGGGTATAAGCATAGCCTCTATCGTCTTCTAATATTGGTGAGAGTGTACCGGCAGGTAAACTTGGACTGAGATCATTAAGCAAATCTCGCACTCTAGACCATATCGGCTTGGTATCGGTAATTTCATCTTGTAATTTCACTTGGACAATTGAAATACCGGGGCGAGAGTTTGAAGTTAATAGGTTTATTTCAGGTAGTTTTCGTAACTTTTGCTCGATTTTCTCGCTAATGAGTACTTCAACTCTTTCAGCACTTGCACCGGGTAATTGCGTAATAACACTGGCGATTCTGTTGGTTATTCTGGGATCTTCGGTACGAGGCAAATTGCTCAAGGCACCTAAACCAGCTACGACTAAGAGGGTGATCACCAAAGACATTAAGCGGCCATTTTTAACAAATGAACGTATCATAAGCTTTGCCCTTTCATGGCGACGGGCGTTACTTGTTGATCAGCACGCTTAACAATTTGTTTGGGGACATAGCGGTGCACACCAGCAACGATAATATCGACAGGTACTAAAGGTAAACCAGTGATATAAGCAGCGTCTAATGTTGAATATTTTACTTCAACAGTGGTTGCTGAAATCGCGAATAAATCGGCTGTTGTTGGCGTGACTTGATAAACATTCCATTGACCTCGAATACCATCGGTTAATGCCGATAAAGGTAACCAGAAACCGGCTTGCTCAATTTTTTGCTGAATGTTTACTTGTGCCAGTTGGCCATTGTAAAAATGGTTTTTCTGACTCAGAGCTAGGCGTAATTCAACCGTACGACTAATGTCATGTACTTGTTTTCCAATCACTAATAGTGTTGCCGATAAGACTTGTTTATCTAAGGTCACGGGCAATGTTTGTCCGACAGTTAAGCGACTAGCTACGCTAACAGGCACACCGACAGAAACTTCATGATGGCTTTGCTTAATCAGCTCAAAGGCTGTTTGATTTGGGCTGAAGTTCTCCCCTTCGGCGATAGAGCGTGTGCTTATGATGGCATCAAATGGCGCATGAAGCTTAGCCCGTGACATTTGATACTCTATATTTGCTATATTTGCTTGTTGGCGAGACAGATCAGCAATAATGATCTTTTTTTCCGTTTCAAGTTCATCTAATGCCTGCTTAGAGCTATAACCTTTAGAGCTTAAATCATAAATGCGCGATAGGTTTAAACGATTCAATTCAGCTTGTGCATTTAATTGCGCTATGGTCGCGGCAATTTCTTGTCGCTTAATGGTGAGTAATTCTGTATCAAGCTCTGCTAATAGTTGACCTTGTTTAATGATGTCACCACTATCGACATAAACTTTCGTGACTTTGCCGGCGTACTCAAAGCTGAGTGATGCCAACTGTTTACTGACAACTTTACCAATATAATTTCGCTCAATATCATAAGACAAATTTGGTGAGATGGTTTGAATATTAGCACTGTGGTGATAATTAGCGCTTAGTTCACTCGCTTGAGTTTTGTCTTGTTCAGTATCAGAGCAAGCACTTAATAAGGCGCAAGTTAATAATAAACCATAAATTGCCAGTAGTTTTTTGGTGCGTTGGACTATGAACACGTAATGAGCCTTAAATGTAAAGTATACAAACTAGACTCAATAGTCTAGTTTACTCAAACTAGACTGTCTAGTCTATTTTGATGTATGTTATCGCACGGTTAAAGATCTTTACACTAATCAATGATGATCAGTAGATAACACTATGGAAGAGGTAAAGTTGTAGCTTAATAGGGTATAATACTCATATTAATATTGACCTGTGTGATGTACTTACCGGACATGTATCGTGTTAATTTTTTAGTTTTTATGGATAGTGGTGACTAGCTTTATGGCAAATGTGCGAAGCAAAAGTGAAAGTAAAAGAAAACAGATATTGGTTGCAGCAACGTTGTTGTTTACCGAACAAGGTTATAGCTCTACGAGTATGGATTTAATTGCTAAAAATGCCGGTGTTTCTAAGCAAACGGTGTATAGCCATTTTGGTAGTAAAGATGAATTATTTGCTGCATCAATAAAGCAAAAATGTGATTCTTACCAAATGACTGAAATTTCACTTGATACCGCTAGTGAGCCGGCAGAAATTTTATTTATTTTGGCAAAACGCTTTTTGGCTATGCTGACCTCAAAAGAAGCACTAGCGATACATAAAATTTGTGCTTACGAATCTAAATCTTACCCACAAATATCGGAACTATTCTATCAAGAGGGTCCTGAACGTATTGTGAATGACGTGGCAAAGCTCATGGCTGAGTTTGATAACAAGCAGCAGCTAATAATCCCTGAAGCTAAATTTGCTGCGTTACAGTTTTTAAATATGGTGAAAGGAGAGTGCTGGATGCGGCTTGAATTTAATACTAAAAAGCAAATATCAGAAAGCGAAATTAACCGTTATTTAGACTCGAGTATTGCGATGTTTATTAAAGGCTACTCAACTTAGTTACTCAGTAACCTGCAGAGTAACTCCGGTCATATTTACTAGCGCTATTCAAGATAAAAGCTGAATTTTAGAGGGCAGCTCTACTGCATGGTTTGTACTGATGAGGCATGAACTTCAGAAGCACTGAAAATTCCGGTTAACATCGTATCAATAACATACTCTAAATCTGAAGAAGATACTTTGGAACGTGCCATTGCTGCTGTGCCTTTGAGTGCTGTGTATAAACTTAGTGCGTTGCCCGCTGAGTTATGATGCAAGCCCAACAAAATGGCTTCTTGATCATGACTAAACAGTTCACTTAATAACACTTTTGGACTCGCCTCAACTTCAGTGAGCAAAGCGGCAGCATTAGCAGGAATATCGCCACCGGCGACTTCTGATTGGCACAATACGAGATAACAACCTTTGGGTTGCTCGGAGCTACATTGCATACGAACAATTGACATCATGTAGTTTTTTAGCCGAGTTTGTAAAGGGGTATTAGGTTCATACAAGGCAGCAGAGTGGCTTGTTAAATTGTGTTCGATATAATATTGAGTCGCCTTAATGAATAAAGCTTCTTTATTACCAAAAGTATTATACATACTCGGCTTATTAATCTTCATACATTTTGTTAGCTCAGCTAAAGAAGCACCAACAAAACCTTTTGCCCAAAACACTTCCATTGCTGCTTGTAATGCAGTTTGCTCATCAAATTTACGCTTACGGCCACTAACCACAATGATATCCATTTATTGTCTTACATTAGCCATATTGTACTCAATGGTATATTTGAGATCAATCGGTCAAATAGTTAAGTTATTGCTTAGCGAGAAATATTAAGCTACTGACCACTAACCGTTAATACGGCGGTTCTAGCGCTAGTATAATCGCGATGTTCTCCAGATGTTACAGGTGAATGATATTACTCTTGATGCACAGAAACCGTGCGTTTAATCATCATGCAATGTCGATATAGATTGATTGTTATACCAAGTCTATTAAGTTTGTTCTCATTCAGCGCTTACCAGCGGTATCGAATCGCTGGTAAGCTCCCCAAGGTTAATTTTAAAAGGCTTACAGGCCGTATTGTTGATTTTGATAATGAATAAATGTTATTTAAATCAACACCTTAAATTAATTTAAGTGAGTACTTAGGTTCAGTCTTGAACTGTGAACCTGTGCCGCTAAAGCTTTTAAATTTCATTGACTGGGAAGAAACTTAGTAGAGTTGGTATTACTGTACTCTCTGGAAGTCGTCAGATCGCTATAGTGATCATAATTATTTCACGGCAAAAGTTTAAGGCTGTTGGCGTTTTATATCGTGTAATCAAGATTATGCGTCAGTTTCAATAGCATGATTGAATAAAGACGCTTTTCCCGCTCATCATGTAATAAGCGCTGAGAGAGAACAAACTTAATAGCTTTGGTATTACAAAATATACAATGTTAGTTACCAAGTTTGAAAAGGCAGCATGCAAACTTGATTTAAAGTACTGAATGTGGATTACAGATTAATATTATATTTACTTCATAAATTGCTATAGCTTTTTTAGGTCAAAGCGCCATCAAAAATATGGCGCTTTGTGCTTTGAAAAGATTAACTGATATTAAAGGTTTAAATTGCTATTTAGCCATATATTCAAAGTTAGTCATATTCTCAGGAATTAGTCACTGAGAGAAACGACAACTCGATCTTTTTCGTGAGCAACAACTGCTTGTTGTTGTGTGCCCAACCCTTCAATACCTAAGGTGATTTTATCGCCAGGTTTTAAGTATAATGGTGGAGTTTGGCCTAAACCAACACCAGGAGGTGTGCCAGTTGAAATTATATCACCCGGCTGTAAGCTCATAAATTTACTTAAGTAACTGACAATGTAAGCGGGCTTGAATACCATAGTTTTGCTATTGCCATTTTGAAATGTCTTTCCGTTAACTGCTAAATGCATTGCTAAATTATTAGGGTCTTTGACTTCATCACTGGTGACTAGCCAAGGACCAATAGGACCAAAAGTATCGCAGCCTTTTCCTTTGTCCCACTGACTGCCTTTTTCTAATTGGAAAGTACGCTCAGAAACATCGTTGCAAACACAATATCCGGCAATATATTCGTGAGCATCTTCTTCACTAACATAAGAAGCATGTTTGCCTATGACGATTGCAAGTTCAACTTCCCAGTCTAACTTATCACTATTTCTAGGCTGTACTATGTCATCATTAGGGCCAGAAATTGCACTGGTCGCTTTAGTAAATACCTCTGGCTCTTCTGGGATATTCATACCAGACTCAGCAGCATGGTCAGCATAATTAAGACCAATACAAAGAAATTTACCGACATTACCGACACAAGCCCCTAAACGAACATTTTTATCAACAATCGGCAAGCTAGATAAATCTAAAGCTTGAATACGTTGTAAGTTATCAGCTGATAATGTTGCACCGTTAATATCACCAACGACATCACTTAGATTTCTAATAATGCCATTATCATCCATAATACCAGGCTTTTCTTGACCTAATGGCCCATAACGAAGTAATTTCATTTCATTGATCTCTTTAATATAAGTTGTTCAGTTAAATTTAGTTAAATTAGCTTAATTGTTTAAGGTGACAAAGCCGCCGTCTATTGGGAAATTACTTCCTGTAATAAATGCCGCATCATCAGAGCAAAGGTAATCGACTAAGCCGGCAATTTCATCCGGTGTTCCCATTCGGCCAATAGGTTGACTTTTGGATAACTTTTCAAACATTTCTGCTTTATTATCGGCATAATTTTTTTCTAAAAAGTTATCAACAAAAGGGGTATGGACGCGACCGGGAGATATACAATTACAACGAATACCATCAGCTAAGTAATCTTTAGCAACAGAGTAAGTCATGGTTAATACCGCACCTTTGGTCATTGAATAGGCAAACCTATCAGCAATGCCCACGGAAGAGGCGACTGACGCCATGTTGATAATAACGCCACTTTTTTGAGCTTTCATTGCTTCAATAGCGCCATAAATACAGTTGTAAACGCCTTTAACATTGATGTTATAGAGCCTATCTAAATCTGCTTCGCTGGTTTGTTCGATATTACCGATATGTGCTATGCCAGCATTATTAACTAGTATATCGATGGTATGTTCGTTATTAATATTTTTAAATAAGGCTAAAACGTCTTTATTGTTCGATACATCAAGGGCATAGGCTTGAGCAATGCCGCCTGCATTGATAATTTCTTCAACAGTTGCTTGTGCGGCTTCAAGGTTTAGGTCGACAACTAATACTTTTATATTTTTCTGAGCAAGTCGCAAACAAATACTTTTGCCTATGCCGCTTGCACCACCGGTGACTAAAGCGACTTTTATTTTATTTTCTACAGTCATACTTAATTCCTAAATCGATAACTAATAAGAAGGTAACTGATAAAACGTACGAGCATTGTCTGCCCAAATTTTACGTTTTTCTTCATCTTGATAATTGTTGAGTAATACTTGGGTTAATTCTACCCAAGTGTCATAGTCGCCATTAAGTTTGATTACGGGCCAATCACTTCCCCACATGATTCTATTTGGGCCAAACTCTTGGCTAATGTGGTCAACATAGGGTTGAATAATACTGGCATCAACTTGCCCTTGTGGCGCTTCTGTTAATAAGCCCGACATTTTAATGTAGACATTTTTACAGCTAGCAATGCTTGTTTATACGCCTTTGCCAAAAGCGAGATGGTGGCATAGCTAAATTTGGCTTGGCGCAATGATCTATCACAATTTTTAAAGTTGGATGTCTATCGGCAATGCTCTTGATATTCGATAAATGAACATCATTAACTAAGGCATCAAAAGTTAAGTGTTTTTTTGCCATAAATTCAAAAATAGGATTGAATTTATCTTTTAAGATCCAATTCACATCGTCAATATCTTGTAGCATTGGTCGAATGCCTTTGAAATATGGATTGTGAGCCAAGCGCGCTAAGGTCGTTATTGCTTTGGCATCTTCCATATCAATCCAACCGACCACGCCTGCGACAAAGTTGGTACGCTCAGCAATTTCAAGTAAGAAATGAGTTTCCTCCTCAGTAGCCGCGGCTTGCACTAATATGGTTTGACTAATACCTTGGTGCTCAAGCGTAGGGGCTAAGTGCTGTGGTAGAAAATCTTTATACAGTAGCGCTAGCTCAGGTGTTAGCCAGTGATAGTCATCGCGTGATAATTGCCAAAAATGTTGATGACTATCAACTCGTTCTATATTCGGTTTGATTTCAAATTTAGTGTTACTCATCAGATACTTTTCGCTGAGCAGGGTAAAGGTGCGTCTTTATCTAACAAGTTTTTATCTTTTAATGTTTGCCAAAACTCAGCAGGAATAACCTCATTAAATAATGCGATAGTTTGTTCTACACGTTTAGCACTACCTAGGCCTGGAATTACCGACGCGACTGCTGAATGCCCTAATGGAAATTGTAAAGCGGCTGCGGCTAACGTGACTTTATATTGACTACAAACGGCTTCAATTTTTGCGACTTTATCAATAATATGCTGTGGTGCTGGTTCATAATCATAATAAGGGATGTTGTTACCCTTTACACCGGTAGCTAAAATGCCTGAATTGTAGGGGCCACCTAAAATAATTGATGCACCATGGGCTTCACATGTAGGTAAGAATTGCTGAAGCGGCGTTTGTTCTAATAATGAATACCTTCCGGCTAAGAGAAAGCAGTCAAACTGACCGATATTCATTGCTCGCTCGCAAATTTCAACTTCATTCACGCCCAAACCCACGGCTTTTATGTCGCCATGTTTTCTTAATTCATCTAAGGCTTTATAACCGCTGGTCTCAAATTGCTTAAAGTAGTGTTTATCATTATCGCCATGGGTATAAGCGCCCAGATCATGAAGCAATAAAATATCTATTTCCGCTAAACCTAAGCGTTGCTGACTGTCTTCAAATGAACGCATGATGCCACTATAAGAGTAATCATAATGAGCATCAAAGGGCATAGGGCTAAGAAAACCATGGCGTAATTGCTTGATATCTGCTGTTGCATCGGGTTTAAGCAGTCGGCCAACTTTGGTCGATAAAACATACTGCTCTTTGCTCAAAGGCCTTAACGCATCACCTATTCTCCGTTCACTTAGACCGGCACCATAACGAGGCGATGTATCAAATAAAGTCATCCCCAAGTCAATTGCTTTATCTAATGTCGCTTGTGCTTCTGTATTTGATACTGCTTGATATAGATTGCCCATGGAAGCTGCACCAAAGCCTAGTGTTGATACTTCAAGTGCAGTTTGACCAAGTTGTCGTCTATCGCAAATATTATTCATATATAATAAGCTTATTTAACTAACTAAATGACGAGGCAAATCTGCAACGCTTTTACATCCTAGCTGATTCATTATTTGGGTTAACTGCAAGGTCAGTGAATTAATGGTATGAATGCCTCCTTTATCGCCCAAGGCACCAACACCATAAACAAAAGGACGCCCTAAAAAGGTAAAATCTGCACCAGAGGCTAATGCCCCCGCAATGTTAGTTCCGCTGCGTAAGCCACTGTCCATAAATATTTTAATTTTATCACCGTGTTTTTTAGCTATACGTTGCAAGGGCTCAACGGGTGATTCACCGGCATCAAGTTGGCGGGCACCATGGTTGGAAATAACAACTGCGTCTGCGCCTAAAGAAATTGCTGCTTCAACATCGACTTCATTAATTAAGCCTTTAATGACTAATGGCCCTTTCCAAAGTTCTCTTATGGGTTTTAATCCTTCAATATCTACACGGCCCATAACGGTTTTATTCATGAAAGCAGCTAATTGATCTGTTGGCATACCCTTTGGCATGTAAGGCTTTAATGTTTCCATTTCAGGTTTACCTGCCAAAGCGGTTGCTAATAACCACTGAGGGCATGACAACATTTGTAATATATTGCTGATGGTCATTTTTGGCGGCATGGCTAAGCCATTGCGGATGTCTCTTGGTCTAAAACCAAACGTTGGTACATCAACTGTCACCACTAACACTTTATATTGTGCCGCGGTGATGCGACGCATTAAGTCTGTGCGAATGACATCATCAGTGGGGTTATATAGCTGAAACCAAGCATTGCCTTCTGAAACTTCGCTTATACGCTCTAAGCTACTAGAAGAAACAGTACTCAATACGTAAGGGATATTTTTTTCTGCTGCAGCTTTAGCTAGGATTTCAGGTGATTTAGGCCACATTAAACCTTGTAATCCTACCGGGGCGATACCAAAAGGAGCTGAATATTTATGGCCAAATAGCTCAACACTTAAATCACTACCACTAAAGGGTTTTAATAGCTCGCTGCGCAACTGGACGGCTTCAATATCAGCGCGATTTCGTTGCACACCAATTTCTTCCATACAGCCGCCTTCTAGATAATCAAAAGCAAATTTAGGAATACGCTTTTTAGCTTGGCGTTTTAAGTCTGCAACATCAGGAAAGTTATTGTCAAAAAAATCATTCATTTTAATACATGTTTAGTCTGGCTTTGCTTGAAAAAAGAAGATTGCTTTAATGAAAAAGTTGCCTAAGTCAAGATGGGGCCATTGCCTTAGGTTGTCCAGTTTCATTAAATATTTATAAGTCAAAATAAATTCTTTCTAATTATTCTGACTTACCCATATTACCGCTAATGACATTAATCATTTGCTCGAAAATAGTTTGCTCTACCTCAACAACGGTAGCTTTACCTTCAATTATTAATCCGGTGTTAAGGTCTATATCTTCACTTAAGTTATAATACCTTTCAGGGTTTACTGATATTTTTATTACCGAAGATATTGCCGAGCCAACTACAGAGCCTCTATCGGTAGTAAATAAAACTAATAAAGCAGCAAAGGCGATCATTTCAACAATTTCTGCATTATCTGATATGTTTGGAAACCGAACATTATTAAATAAAACAAATTTTGCTACGGCCATGTCATCCTCAAAATTTTTAATTAGGTAATTTCATAATTATCACGGTAGTGAAATGTATAATTTTAGATGCTTTTCAAATATGAAATTTAATTTTATTTGTAAAACTTAAGTGTTAAGGTTTCACAAGTCAACTGTTTTTAGCATTTATTCCTAATTTTGATTTATTTATATTGACCGATAATAAAAATAGAATCATCAATATGAAAGTTGTAAATGCGTTTAACTTGTTGATATTTAAATTATTATATTTCATTTTAATTCGAGCTATATTTTTAAGTATAAAATACCACCCTTCCTTAAAGAGAAAGTGAACTTAGTGATAGTGGGAAGACAGTCATGAATTACTCGGCAGATGTTAGTGGCTTCCACATAGTAAGGCTGCAAAATTAGTCAACATGGCGATTAAGGGTGTCGCGGTTACTGTGTAAAGTATGGCTATTCTGTTTCAGTCATATACTAAAGAAAACGATAATAAAGAAGAAATTGCAAAATAATCGTTATAAGAAGATAGCTAAAGTTACTGAAGTTAAACGCTTGTATGAATGTAGATGAGAATTTTAGTTTTTAACAAACATCACCAATGATTTGAATAAGGCCAAACCTATTAGAATTGCTATAGTGACGGAGTTCAAGCGTGGGAGTCATTTATGGAGAATTATCAGAAAATTGAATAAGGTAGCTCACTTGGAAGTAAGTGGAAACTTGTGGATAGAATATTTTCTTTAGTTGAACATTAGCTTGCTTTGAGTCACTAGTTTTATTTCATTTCATATATACAATCTTTTTTTATTGATTGATAATGAGGTATAATTGCAATTCTTACCGTCAAGTTAATCAACCGCATTGTTGAAATGGAAGTCAAATGACTGAAAAAAAAACCACGAAAGAAACTGGCTCACGCAAGAAACATTATTCAGCTCCTGCACTTGAAAAAGGCCTAGATCTATTAGAGTTACTTTCTTATGAAGTTGATGGTTTAAACATTGCTGAAATTACTCGGAGACTAGATAAATCAGTTGGCGAGTTATTTAGAATGTTAGCGGTATTAGAGCAACGTGGTTTTATTGAAATGCCAATGGGGAGCGACAAATATCGATTAACATTAAAAATGTTTAGCTTATCTAACCGCTTTCCTCCGATAAAAAGATTAACCTCTTTAGCTAATCCCTTAATGCAAAGTCTTTCATACACTATTGAACAGTCTTGCCATTTAGTTATTTATTATGAAGGTAAAGGTCATGTTGTAGTTCAACAAGACTCCTCATCTACCCGTATTTTTAGTGTCAGGCTAGGGGCTGAAGCGCCATTAATGAATACTTGCTCAGGCCATTTGTTACTTGCATATTCTAGTCCTGAAAAAAGAGAGCTTATGCTAAATAGGATACCTAAAAATCATCCTAAGCCAAATCAAATAGCATTCAAAAGTATACTCGAAAAAGTAGAGAAGCAGGGCTTTGAAAATATTATTAGTGCACAGACACAAGGTGTTGAAGATATAGGTTACCCAATTTTTGATGATACAGGGCAAATAGCAGCAGCATTAGTCGTGCCTTTTATTGGCTTTCTTGATGGTTCCCATTCAGTAGATGGAAATTTAGCTCATGAAAAAATTAAAGCGACTGCTGAAGAGATGTCACGTTTGTTAGGGTATGAAGCTTAAATGTATTTATATCAATTCTACTAAGTTTGTTCCCACTCAGTGAAGTTAAAAGCTTTAGCGGCACAGGGTCACAGTTCCAGACTGAACCTCATTACCTACATCCTTGTCTCTTATACACAACTTTTCAACGTGCGATATTTATGATCTAATACCATTTTATTTCATCCTTAGTAAATATGGATGATCCTGAAGCAACACAATGGGCCCAATTGGTTTTTGGCCAAGCGAATTTAGACGATCCTCGACGCACAAAACGATTAGTCCAACTGACAAGTGATATGGCCGAAAATGCTTCAAGTTCAATTTTAAAAGCATGTGGCACATCAGGTAAAATAGAAGGTGCTTATCGTTTTATTCGTCATGAAAAAATTTCTCCTGATGAAATTGCAAACGCAGGTTTTATACCAAACGGATTAATTTGATCAGTTAATTAATCCGCTTGTTATAAGATAACAAGCGGATTGAGTTTACAATAGGGCAGGTTAATCAAATCAAGGCTTGGTATTATTGATGGAGCAAACATGCGTCATGTTTTACTTTGTTAAAGATTTTCATGGCAAAGTTTTTTATTTAAAATTGCGGGCTTGTGAAATATCCAGTTAAACAATATAGACGTTAATATTTTGCGCCAGATTTTCGGTGTAGGAAGGCTCTAGAGAGCTGTATCAGTTATTTATGAAAAGTAATAATGATTTGCAAACTAGGAGTTTAGCGAAGGACAAAACAAAAAAGCCTCATCGTTCACGAGGCTGTTTATATTTTTATTAGCTTGATTTATTTATCAAAACTAAATTCAATAAATGCTCTGCCGTGCTTAGAAGAAAGCGGAATAATGACAATAGGTCCATCGGCTTTATGGGTAATGGTATGATTTTTACCTGAAACAACCATAGGAGTAGCCATATCAAATTCAATCCCTTTTTCACTCAACATACGTTTTGCGCCGCCGGTTACCATATTGGTAATTTCACCAACTAAATCGGTGATCTCTTCGTTGACTTCATCAGGACCTTCGCCGACCATATTTTTCATTGTCGCTAAGGCAAGTTCACCTTCAAAAGTAATAGATAATGAACCTTTAGTTTGCTCACTTACCATACCAATTAAGCCCGAAACGTCACCTTGAGCAATTTCATTTTTTTTCAAACGAGGTTTTTCAGGTGTTAGCTCCATTTGGGCCATGGTTGACATAACATTAAGCATTGAGGACAAAAACGGATTTATAAACTCTACATTCATGAAGTTTTCCAAAGCCTTTGGTGTAATCTAGTCATTAGATTTTGCACGCATATGGGCAAAATGTAAATCTAACTATTATTAATTGTTAATTTCAATATCATTAATAGTAACTGATCTTTTGAAAGTAAGGCTACCTTTTATCGTATTATCGTAAAAATTAACTGTATTTATTTGTTTTTCGTAATGTTCTATTAACAAACGGTTAGTTATTTTTAGTCCAACTAATGAATGTTTAAACTCAGCTTCTTGGTAAATAAAGATATTACCGCGGTTTATTTCAAGCCCTACCCAGTTTAATGGCACTGCTTTACCTTGATATTGTAGCTGAAAATTATCTTCAATATACTGACGAATAGTATTTTCGTAATCAGGGTGAGCCACCGAAAAATGAATGTTTTTCGTTTCAGCAATTACATTCTCAATATCGTGTGCAGTTATCTGATGAATAACTTCTATTGCCTGGGTGTTCTCATTTAACGCTAGATCAGTAATGCTAAAAAAGTAGCGGTGGGCAACCGCATCAGCGGTAAGCCCACACAATAGCAAAACAAAAATGCGTTTAGCTATGCTTAACAACATTATGGCTGTTTAACCTCAACGGTTGTTTTTTTGTCTTCGTCATCAAGGCTTTTTAATTCAACGTTATAATCACGCATCATGTCGTCCTTTTTACGTTTGTATAACTCAAAGCGAGATTTAATTGGGCGTGCAGGCCAGTAGTTGTTATTAACATCTACATCAGCTGTTTCCCAGTTAGGATCAATAGCGATAGCGGTGAGCTCTTTATCACGAATGAGTAGTTTTGATACTTTTTTGCTGTTACGGCGCCAGATTTCAGCCGGTAAAGTAACCCGCTCTACGGTGTTGTCAGCAAAGGTTAAATCCAAAATAATTGGCATAACTAAGCCGCCTTTGTTTTCGAAATCAACGATGTAGAAGTTACGTTCGTCAAGCAGTAAATCTTTTTGCCATTGCTCGAGCTTTTTGTTGCTGGCATTGTATTTATTACGTGCTGCGTTGGTGGCGGTAAACTTGTCATGCGTATTATAAAAGTCTAATAATTCAGGCTTATCTTGAGTACGAACCCATTGACCACTATTGTGAATTTTGCTGATAAATTCAGGTTTTTCGTTATCTAAAGCACGTTCCCATGCAGCTTCCGTATCAGGATTTTGGCTGTTAGGGCGGTATAAATGAATATTTCCTAGTGCAATATCAACATGATCTGTGCTGTAAAACCAACCACGCCAGAACCAATCTAAATCGATACCTGAAGCATCTTCCATGGTACGGAAAAAGTCAGCAGGAGTTGGGCGTTTAAACTTCCAACGTTGCGCGTATTCTTTAAAAGCAAAATCAAATAATTCACGACCCATAATGGTCTCACGTAAAATATTTAATGCGGTTGCCGGTTTTCCGTAAGCATTGTTACCAAATTGCAGAATTGACTCTGAGTTAGTCATGATCGGTACTTGGTTATTACTTTTCATGTAGCTAGTAATGTTTGCGGCATCGCCACGACGAGAAGGATAACCTTCTTCCCATGCCTGCTCAGCAACAAATTGTAGGAAAGTATTTAAACCTTCGTCCATCCAAGTCCACTGACGCTCATCAGAGTTAACGATCATTGGGAAATAGTTATGGCCTACTTCATGAATAATAACGCCAACTAAGCCATATTTTGTTGCACGAGAATAGGTTTTTTCACCGGTTTTTTTATCTAATGTTGGGCGTGGACCATTAAATGTGATCATTGGGTATTCCATGCCACCAACTGGGCCATTTACCGAAATTGAAACTGGGTATGGGTAATCAAAGGTGTATTTATTGTATTGCTCCATGGTGTGAATAATTGACTCAGTTGAGTATTTTTCCCACAAGGGATTACCTTCATTAGGGTAATAAGACATGGCCATTGTTTCGGTTTTACCACCTTTATAACCTTGGGCATCCCAAATAAACTTGCGACTGGATGCAAAAGCAAAGTCACGAACGTTTTTTGCTTCAAATTCCCAGGTTTTAGTTTTGCTTGAGCGAGATTTTTCGTTTTCTAACGCTTCTTCAGGAGTAATAACAAGTACTGGCTTATTTGCTTTTTTAGCTTTCGCTAAACGATTACGTTGTGTTTTTGATAACACTTGTTTTGGATTTTGTAAAACACCGGTGGCTGCAACAACATGATCAGCAGGAACAGTAATGCTAACGTCGTAATCACCGAACTCTAGAGTGAATTCGCCGCTACCGATAAACTGCTTATTCTGCCAACCCATCACGTCATAGTAAGCGGCCGCGCGTGGAAACCAGCTAGCAACTTCGTAAAGGTAGTTATCGTCTTCTTTAAAGTATTCATATCCTGAACGGCCGCCTAATACTTTTTGCTCATGTAATTGGTAATTCCAATTGATATTAAGCTCAACACTGTCACCTGATTTAAGTGACTTTGGCAGATCAATACGCATCATAGTGCCATTAATCACATAAGGTAAATCTTTACCATTTGAACCTGCCACCTGAGTAATATTGTAGCCGCCGTTGAAGGCCTCTGTTTCAATGGCATTACGTAAACCACTGTAAGTCACTTTTTTATCAGGTGCTGTGCGAGTGGTTTTTGCACCAGCGTTTTCGGCTAATTTATTTTGATCTAATTGCAGCCATAAATAACGTAAGGTATCAGGTGAATTATTGGTGTAATCAATAGTCTCACTGCCTGATAAGGTTTGCTTTTCGTCATTAAGGGTAATGTTAATTTTATAATCTACATCTTGCTGCCAATATTGATGGCCAGGTGCACCAGATGCTGTGCGGTAAGTGTTTGGTGTTGGTAAATTTTCTTCCAATTGACGAAATTTATCGTCACTAATACTGTTTTTTGCTAAGGCTTGGCTACTGGCCACGACACATAGACAAAGTAAGGCTGACTTAATTGAATATTTCATGATTTCCCTGATGAATTAAAAACCTAATGAATTTGATAAAAAACGCCCCCTTATAACATTTTTTAACTTATGAGCGAGTAATATGCGGTGAAATATGCGACAGGTCGCATAAAAAATAGGTTAAATAGTGATTATCGAATATTTATCTGTAAAATCAGAAAGGGTTTTATCGCTTCTGTTGAGTTGGCAATAGAAAAAAGCTTATTTACCGTAACTTTTAAGTCTGTAGCGGTGGCGAATCAAGGCCATCAACTTTATTGCATAAAGTCTTCTAGAAACCACGCAGCGAGCTCATGTCTGCCTTCAATATTGGCTTTGCTATATATGGTAGACGCTTGTTGTCGAACGGTTTTTTCTTTGGTGTTTCTGACGGCACTGATTTCTTTAAAGCTTAAACCTTTCAGTAATAACATCGCTACTTCTTGCTCACTTGGGGTAAGCGACCATTGTAAAAATTGTTTACGAATAACAGCACTGTACTCATGGCGAGCATTTTTCATTTCATCAGAGATATTTCTAAATTTGTCATTAGATATTGATAATGCTTGTTTTAGTCTTATGATATCAGCTGTTCTATTACGTATATCTTTGATGAGAAAAAGTGCACCAATAGCTGATACGAGCACAATGAGACTTTCAGAAAAAATATGCCAGCTAGGCACACCTAAAGAAATATCGGTAAGTACGTCAAAAAAATTTAAAAACATAATAATAAGCAGTATGATTATTATTAACTTATCTCTCATAAAGTCCTCATTTATTAGTGGTATATGCTTGTAATAGACATATGTACCATTAAGAGTATGAAAAAAGTCATTAACACTGACTTATGTCCAATGTTGGTGCATGTCAATATACGTTACTTTACACCCCAATAGTTGTTCTAACGCAAGTATCTAGAATAAATACTGTTGATAATATAGCTATGACTTAATTTTTATCAGGCTAAAGTTATGGCGTTGCTACCTATAGCTTATTTAGTTTCAGGTTACTAGGTTGTTCAACGACTCATCAGGAAAATTAAGCCGCTAACTATAATTTTTAGTCAGTCCCTAGATAAAAGAGAGGTAAATATGAGTATTAAACGTGAACAAGTTTTTGTTTGGAGCCGTAATATTAGGCTATTTCATTGGGTAAATGTCATCGCAATAACCCTACTTGTTTGTATCGGATTAGTTATTCTCAACGGCAAGCTTTTTGGTGTTAGCACTGATGGTAAAGTACTCTTGAAAACAATACACGTTATTGTCGGCTACGTTTTTGCTATTAATTTACTGTTTAGGTTGTTGCTCGGTTTTATTGGGAAAGCTCATGAACGATGGAATAAAATTTTACCGTTTAACAAAGGTTTTTCTCAAGAGCTAGTTGAGTTTAAACAGCATAAAAATCCAGCTTACAAAGGGCATAATCCGGCAGGAAAATTAATGGTACTTGCCTTGTTCTTGCTTATGTCTACCCAATTAATTTCAGGTTTAGTGATTGCAGGAACTGATATATATTATCCACCATTTGGTCATTACTTTGCTGAAAGCATTGCGATAGATAAGGATAATGTTGCAGAAATTAAGCCTTATTCAAAAGAGAATGTTGATGAAGTGGCTTATAAAAATATGCGAGAAATAAGATCACCCTTTATCACTGCCCATGTTTATGCTTTTTACAGCTTACTATTTTTAATTCCTTTACATATTTTCGGTGTCATTATCGCTGAGCGCAGAGAAAAAACCGCTTTAGTTTCCGCTATGATCACCGGCTATAAGTATTTGCCAAAAAATAAGTCGAAATAAAATGCGGATAACTTTTTATTGAAGCTCGTATTTTAATGATGCGCTGTGAGGATTTTTACCACAAAAGTTGCGGCTTTAATTTATTAGCTCAGAGTCATTGAGGGCATACTATAAATAACATCATCAGCTCTAAATTGTATACGATGTATTTGATTTAAATAATTAAAGCGGCGGCTATTTTTTGCTCTATAGCTTGTTGCAATTTTACAGTTTCAATATTATAAAAAACAGCGTCAAAATAAAACTGTGCATGAGCTGTCAATTTCGAAAAGTAATGGTGCAGTAAAGTGAAATGATAAACACACCGATGTGAAAAGCCTGATGAGGAGAATATCGAGTATTGTTTGTATAGCAAGCAAAATTTGATGATGGCAGAGCAAAGTTATAATGCCATATTGAACTTAATAGCACTGATTTAGCTAGAAAATAAATACAGTGTTTAAACTGCTTTTCAACGTAATGTAGCACTTACGATCTAGGTTTTAATCTGTAAATTTAATTCCGCTACTTAATTACCCACTATAGCTGTCTAGTTACTTTACACTTCACTTATTTTTAAATGACAAAGTAAGTGAAATGTTATGCTTTATAATAACTTGCAATTCTGGTCTGACCTTTGCAATAGGTAGCTTGATCTTAAATAAAATTTAATAGAGGCGTCTTTATATGAAGTTCAATCGCTTATTAGTTACTATCTCCATTTTACTGCTTTCTAGTTTCAGTTATTCGGCATTTGCGGGCATTATTAATCTTGGTGCAGCAGCAGGTTATAATGCCTTTATTCATCAAAATTTTTCAGCAACAGGTAGTGATGTTGAAGGGCGCTTAGCAGCAGGTGGTAATGTAGATATCAGCCACTACAGCATAAACATCAAAAATTCACAGCAGTTATATACTGACACGAATCTACTTCCTGCTTTAGTTGTTGGTGGTGATTTAAGCTTTACTAGCGGACGAATAGCCGGCGATGTTTATGTTGGTGGTAATTATACGCCTACAGGATCTGGCACTATCACTAATGGCAGCGTGAATAACATTGGTCTTGCTACGGTTGCTCCAATTGCTCCAATTAATTTTGATACTGAGTTTGCTCTTTTACGTGAATTGTCGGCTAGTCTTGGCTTATTAGATGCAAACAGCGTAGCTACCGATAAATGGTCTAGTCAACATTTGCTTGGCGCAGGGAAAAATGATTTAGCAAACGATCTGCATGTGTTCAACTTAGATGCTTCAGATATGTTATTTAGTAATTACTTCCTATCAGAAATTGACCAGAATGATACTGTGATACTTAATATTTCTGGTACCGATATTACGACCAGTACGGGAAACTTTGGCGGTTCTGATGATTCTCTTAAAAATATGTCAGACAATGTCATATTTAATTTTTTTGAAGCTGAAACCTTGAATATTAATGCCGCGTTATATGGTTCAATCTTAGCGCCTAAAGCAGATATTAAGACAGGAAATGGTGTTATTTGGGGACAGGTTATCGCAAATTCTTGGCAGGGTAATGCACAAATAAATGATAATCCATTGGCAAGTAACTCAAGCAACGCCCCGGTTACATCGAATGTTACTGTGCCAGAACCGTCAAGTTTAGCCATTTTGGCATTAGCTTTATTTGCTTTGTTTGTTTTTAGAAGACAACAAACTCAGTAGAATTGGTATAATATTTTTATTCAACTACTTTATTTCATTATCGCAGTTTAATCCAAGCAGTCAGGAAGAAATTTCGTGCTTGGGTTGTTGAGTTAAATACGACGCGCTGTGAGGATTTTAGCTATCACTATCACTATCACTATCACTATCACTATTATTACTCACAAACTGCGGCTGTAGCCGCATTCTTAGTTGGACTATCATTGATGGTTAGTCATTTGTTGAGTGCGCCGGATTGGTAAACCGCAGCTTGTCAAATAGTTAAAAAATTTGCTGGTACATTAAGCCTAAACAAAATCAGGTACCCGAGCGGGGGCGAACATACGATTGCCCTGTGTGCGGTTGAAGCTTATTGTTTTAGGTTGTCGTGCTAGCCCAGTTCTGATAATGCAAAAAACAGAACTCAAGTGCCTTATCCTGATGATGTTGCGTCAGGATAAGATTTGGGATAAGTATGAGTCGCGTTAGTTTAATTAATGATTTTATAAGTAATTGTTAATTAATGGTTTTAAATTTTTGTCTAGGGTGTGCTTATAGGTAATAAACTCAGTATTGTTCTACAGAAACAACAGGCTGTTAGCTTTCATCTGATTTGCATTAATACAGAATGTTAGATTTAGCAGCTATAATTTTTATCTATGAGAATTATTAATACTTGTTAGCTGATCTTTTCTTTAGCCGAGTAAGTATTATTGTCTACTATTAAATAAGTAAGAAAAAATTGCACATAAAGGGCAATAGTGAAAAATTATGAATAAAATAAATAAAGTATTTTCTAGTGTGCTGGTCTTGCTCTTTTGTGAGTCAATTGCTATCGCATTTTTCTATGGTACATTCGCTGAAGCTTTGGTTATTGGTATACCAGCACTCGTTGTGCCGATATGGATGATGAATACGGCTCCAAATGCGACATTAACCAAACATGCATCAGCATTGTCGGCAATGATATTTGCAGCGCTGCATATCCATCAAATGAATGGCTTAATAGAAGTTCATTTTGAAATTTTTATTCTCATGGCCATATTGATTATTTTCAAGGATTGGAAGTTATTTATTTCTGCCATTACTTTAGTTGCTCTGCATCATACTGCTTTTTACTTTATGCAAGTGGATGGTGTTGGTGTTTATATTTTTGATGAAGACCGTTTGTTATTTTCAACGGTAGTATTACATGCTGCTTACGCCATTGCTGAAGCTATTATTGCCGGTTTTATTGCTAAAACTTTATATGACGATAGTCGGGTAGGTAAAGAGCTTGCGCAAGTGACGCATACCATAATCGAAAATGAAAAGTCACTCGACTTAAAAGTTAGAACTGATGCACGTAGCAATGTGGTATTAGAAGAATTTAATCGGCTTTTAGCCATTTTTGATAACGTAGTTGCTGGTGTTAAAATACAAACCAATGAAGTGAGTATAAACCGAAATAATTTAATGTCAGTTAAGTCTGAGCTTGAAACATCAGCGAATAATCGGCAGCAAGAGACTGAAATAATAGTATCATCAGTTGAAGAAATGGCGGTCACTGTTACCTCAATAGCACAAGACACCACTAAACTTAATGCTCAAATGCAAGCAGCGAGTTCATCTACGCAAACAGCTAACCAATACATTGAAGAAATCAATATTAAAAATAGTGAGCTTACGGGGACACTAACAAAAACAAGTGATGAAATAACGGCTTTAGCTAGTTCTAGTGATGTTATTACCAGTGTCTTATCAGAAATAACAAGTATCGCTGATCAGACGAATTTATTAGCCTTAAACGCAGCAATTGAAGCTGCTAGAGCTGGAGAGCAAGGGCGCGGTTTTGCTGTCGTTGCCGATGAAGTCAGAGCATTGGCTAATAGAACAAAGGAAAGTACAGATAAAATCGCCACGACGCTTACTCAACTTATTGGTTACTCTAAATCATCGACACAATTGATGGCGGAATGTCTTGATGCTGTAGAGTTGGTTATTTCAGTGGCAGAAAAAGCAAGTATAGAGGTACTTAACTCAGCACAACTGGTTTCATCATCTAGTGATATAGCACACTCAGTAGCCGCCGCAGTAGAAGAGCAGTCAACAACAACAAATGAAATAGCTCAAAGCACTGAAAAAATGAGTTTATTAGGGCAAGATGATGCGCAAAAAGTTGAAATGTTAGCTGAAGAAGTTAATAAAATATCCGCCGCAATCACCTCATTAGAGACCAGCATTGCCAGCTTCAAATAAAACGGTAACACGGTATCATTATACCGTGTTTGTGCTCTGGCTTGTTTTAACATTGGCGGCAGCAAACTATTTTATTGCCGGTCGCTTAATGTCGTTTGATCCTAATATGAAGTTATCAGGTCAAGACAGTAGCACTGTGATTAAACAAGTTAGAGCAATTTCAGCACTTAAAAATGTTAACCTCAATCATGCGATTATTCACTTCACAAGTGATGAGTGTTCGTGTACCCAATATAGTGATGAGCATAAACGTGCCATTAATGAGCAAGCAAAATCAGATGGTTTTGACGTGATTAACATTAATCTACCGACTGATTTATTAACGATTATTCCATCAACACCGGCAATATTAATTACTGGTGGTAAAGAAGAGCTTTTATATTTTGGTCCTTACTCAGCCGGATTAGCCTGTTCAGCATCAAACGGCTATGTTGAAACTGTATTACAGAATTACGCGCAAGGTTTTAACTCTGATCTGGTCATTAGTGATGTTAAAGGCTGTTATTGTAATATTTAAGTAACCTGAATGCGGGGTAACGGATGTGCGAAAAAATTAATATAGTGCAATATTTACAATCACTTTAGTCAATTTTATTAAAAGTTGGCGGATAGTTTATTATCAATGTTATAAGCGTGAATCAAGGCTGATTTGTGTACCTAATAGCGAGCTATTAGTTGCAAATTTAACGCAGACATCCGCATAAATCGTAGCATTGACGAACTTAGCTTATCCCGAGCTCAGGTTGAGTATTAAGTTTTTCTAAATATTGCTTTAAAACTTTGCAATTTTAAAACTATTTTATGCCAATATAGCTCGCTCAAAACCAGCGATAAGCCATAAAGAAATATCAAGGGGCATAGTATTGACGTGAATCTGTGGCATCAATACTTAATCAGCTCCCAGGGCGAGTTTAAAAGGCTTGTATGCTGCGTTATTTATTTAGTCAAGGGAACAACCATTCACTCAAATCAAAGCCTTACCGATAAGCTTTTAATTCACGCTGAGTAGGAAATAACTTAATAGACTTGGTAGAAGAAAAAATTGTTGTTTAACACCTATTCATGGTGAATAACATGCTCTAAAAATATAACATTTTTATCAGGGCTATCTAGTTTTGAACGACTAAAGCCATTTTTTTCCAATACCTTAATTGAGCCAATATTATTGACTTCAACACCTCCAATTAGGGAATGGATATGCTGATCTACATATGCCCAATTAACTAGACCTTTAATCAATTCACTGCCATAGCCTTTAGCCCAATAAGACTCACCTAATAGGTAGCCAATATGTAAATCCAATTGTCTTTTTTTCGTCTCATCGTCATAAAGAAATACAAAACCAATAACCTCATTGTTTGATTTTAGCTGGATGGATAGAAAACAGCTTTCTTTAATTCTTTGTTGCCACCAATTATTTGCCTCTTCGTAGCTTGTTATGTTTTGCCATTCACTTGGGAGAGAGTTAGTCACTGTTGGCGTTAACAACGCCAAAACTTTACGTGTGTATAGTCGTTTACTGTCTTCATTAAATAATTGGGAATTAAGACTTTTAATTAATAGTCGTTCAGTATTAAACGTGCACCTTTGGTGCAGCGGTTGGAGATATGCCATTTTAAAACTCCTTTGTTGAGACCCTTCAAAATATTTTATTGCTATGGTGCATCTCTATGCTTAAAGTGAGTCGGTTGACTCTTCTTTAAAAGATTGCTTGAACTCTTTCGTCATTTGATAGCCTTTAATTGCAGGCATTGCAATAGCATTTAAACAAAGTTGCCCTAACATGATTAAAGTTGCCGTTGCTAATGCATCTAATATCCACGCAATGGCAGTACCACCAAAACCGATATAGCTAGGCATAGTTTCTAATGCAGGGATTGTCTGTAATCCAGTTATACCATGTAGGGCTAATGCAACCCAAAAGCCAAAGCAGTAGGGGCATTGCCACGCTTGGTATAAATAAGCCAGTGGTCTAGGTAATCTTTCAATAATCCAGTTAAACCAGTTGCCCCAATCGGGTAATTTTTCCCACAACAAGATATATATCGAAAGTCCCATAAGCGCGAGTGTCATGTTCATTTTTAATTTCCTTCAGTTAATATTAAGCTTTATATCCTGTGATTATTGATGCCGTGGCATCTGGCTCACGGTGCTCCGAATTTGAAATATTTGTAAAACCATTTTTGTTCAGTAATTTCACAATGCCATTTCTAGTTTTAAGTTCATGTTTGCATGAAAATTTTTCGTTATCGTCAGCTTGTTCTTGCCCGTATTCAATCGACTCTTGCCAAAGATCATCAACAGAGACAAATCGACCTGATGGCTTTAGTATTCTTAATACTTCATTGAGTCCATCGTTAACATTTACCCAATGATGTAGGGTATTCACCGCTAACACTAAGTCACAGCTTTCACTTTCAAACGGTATTTTTTCTGCTCCTGCAAGTAAGAATGTCACCCGTTGATAATGGCTGTCTTTTACGGTGAGTTTTGAGGCGATTTCAAGCATTTTAGCTGTTGGGTCAATGCCTGTAACATGCCCTGTTGATAGCCTGCTGGCAATTGCTCTAACAGCAGCTCCGCTGCCACAACCAATATCTAAAACAATCTCTGATGGCAATAGATTACAGAATTCAGGAATTTTTTTGTGCAGTAGAAGCTCTCCCCACTGCTCAACGTAATCTTCGGTAAGTTTGTCATTCCATGCACTGGCAAGTAGATCATCTTTGTTATCATTCATATGTGTTATATTTTTATTAATCATTGTTAGATTGCCTAACTATTATGGTCATTTAAGTTAGTTAGTCAAACTAATTTTTATTTGTGATGTTATTTATGTGAAAAATGTAAGGAGTTGTTTCTTGCAAATATATGCAGTGAGGGGGGGGATATCGTTAGTACTTTTACAGAAGAAATGTTATTTTGTTAGGTAAGCTAACTAAATGATATTGTTTAACTATGGATTTGGAAAACTCACTAATAAAGTTTCAACGAATAATCTCTAGAACGTGGGATGTGCAAGCGTTTGATAATAAAGAAAGCAGTTTGAGTTATAGTGAATTTGAGTACTTACTATGTGTTCATCTTGCCGAGCATGCCGAAGTTGCTCCTGAAAGTGAGCAGCATGATGATAGTACTCATTTATCAGCATTGGCTGCTGAAATGCAGGTACAAAAATCATCGGCAAGCTTAATGGTCAATAAACTTGAAAAGCGAGAGTTAATATATCGCGCCACTTGTCAATATGATGCAAGAGCACAGCATATACTTTTAACTGAAAAAGGTCGGAAATTGTTCCTGAACATTCAAAGTTCTGTTTATAACAATTTGGCAAAATTGTTGAAGGGCCTTTTGGAGGCTAAAGAATATAATGCTTTTGAGCAAACCCTAGCAAAGATTTGTGCTACGCATGCTAACGAAAAATAAAAAATCTGCCTAATCGCTTACTGTTATTTCTTTTGTTTAGCGTCTATAAACCCCGTATAATTTAGCAATATTACAGTGGTTATTTTCAACGCTGAACTTGCTTTTAATTTATAGGTTTTATTGTTAACTTTATGATTTCTCACAAACTTTCCATTGCACCCATGCTCGATTGGACTGATCGTCATTGCCGTTATTTTTATCGCGTTATGTCCAAACGTACTGTTTTGTATACCGAAATGGTGACTACGGGCGCCATTTTGTACGGTAAAGGCAATTACTTAGCTTATAACGAGCAAGAACACCCGCTGGTTTTGCAGTTGGGCGGTAGTGATGTCAATGCCATGACTGAATGTGCAAAAATTGCTGAGCAGCAAGGGTATGATGAAATCAATATCAATGTCGGTTGTCCGTCAGATCGTGTACAAAATGGTAAGTTTGGTGCTTGTTTAATGGCTGAGCCTGAACTGGTGGCTGATTGTGTGGCGAGTATGCAAAATGCGACTAATATTCCTACGACAGTAAAGTCTCGTATTGGTATTGATGACTTAGACAGTTATGAGTTTTTACAACAGTTTTTAGCAACAGTTAGTGCGGCGGGCTGTAAGCATTTCATTATTCATGCCCGCAAAGCTTGGTTAAGTGGCTTGAGTCCAAAGCAAAATAGAGATATTCCGCCTCTCGATTACCAAAGAGTTTATCAACTCAAACAAGACTTTCCGAAATTAGATATTTCGATTAATGGTGGTATTACGACGTTTGCTGCGGCGAACGAGCATATGCAGCATATTGATGGTGTTATGATCGGCCGAGAAGTTTATCAAAATCCTTATATGTTAGCTCAAGCTGATAATGAAATTTGGCAGGTCGGTAGTCACGTTAAAAGCCGCCTTGAAGTGCTTAATGAGATGGTTGATTATATTGACACTCATGTGGCCAGCGGTGGTCGAGCCTGGCATGTCGCAAGGCATATGTTAGGTTTGTGTAATGGCTTAGCCGGCGCCAAACAATTCCGTCGTTATTTAAGCGAAAATGCTAACGGTCAAAACATTGGTGGTGAAGTATTACAACAAGCTTTCGATAAAGTGTTGCAGCTTAACCCTGACTTAAATGAAGTTTAGTATTTAACTTTTTCTCCTTTATTTAGTTCATCTACTTTTGCCTTTCTACGTTTTTCAAGTCCCAATATCGATATTTATTGTTCGATATTGGGAATATAGCTATACCACCTCAAGATCGGAGTTTCAGGACGTTTGAGCGATTCAAGCTCAAGGTGCATTTTTTGTTAATGGTACTCTCTTAAAAAAGATGTAACGAGGAATAAGGGGAGGGCTCAGCCTTCCCCTAAGGCTGATTTCAGCTGGATCCTGCAGCTTGAGGTCGTTTGCGGACATATCATCAGTTTTCTACTGTTTGTGATGGGAATTTAAAAAATCACTATAAATTAGTGAATTTCACCATATCGCAACTATATCTGTATTTTATTGGCAAACTATATTGATTTTCGAAAATATAACTAAACTTAATTTACTTAATAAACAACGCCTTAGTTTTTATTTTATTTTTGGCACAACCTTTGTAAGAGTTCATACAACTTATATTAATGGTGCTATAAAAATAGTACGTTAAACGACTAAAAGGAATAATGCTGATGCCAAGCTTAACGATATTATTTACGCTGTTTATGTTACCTGGTATTTGTATGCTAGCCACGTCATTCGTGGTGGCAGGTTTAGAGCGAAAAAAAGATATGTTATCCTCGCAACATTAATCAAAGGGTCATTATTTTTCAGCTATCAGGTTGCTTTGTGGTGAAAGCACTTACCCAGCTAGCTGAAGATTTACGTTGCATAAGTTCATCAACGCCTGTTGCTTACCGTGACACCTAGTTATTAAAATACCCCGACCTCGTATCATTACTATAGTTGTACTTGCATATAATTTAGCTGAACAGTATTGAGCAATACTGTATATTCAGAGGTATCTCGGCTAATTTTGCTTTATATTGATCTGTGAGGCTCTGGATAATGGGCAGTTTTCAACAAACAATTTCATGTGTAGATTTACACGCAATTATAGATAACAAAAATCTTGTCATACTAGATGCCAGTATTCCTCCAGTAGGTAATATGATGACACCCAAGCATAGCTGGCCAGAATTTCGTATTCCACATACCCGTCGTTTTGATTTAAACCAAGACTTTTCTGATCTAAAAAGTAATTTACCGCATACCATGCCATCAGTTGGACACTTTGAGTTAGCGGCGAGAGCCATAGGCATTAATCAGCAAAGCCAGATTGTTGTTTATGATGATTTAGGCTTATTTTCTGCGGCGCGAGCTTGGTACATGTTTCGGGCTATGGGTCATGAAAATATTGCTGTATTAGATGGTGGTTTACCTTACTGGTTAACGTTGAATAAACCTCTGGCGGATGCTGCAATTGATAACGTGGACGATAAAAACCCTGTGTCTGGGGATTTTGTTGCACAAGAGCAAGCGGGCTTTTTTGCTCACTGGCGAGAGGTTCAAACTCATACTTGCTCGCAAGAAGCGCTTATTATAGACGCACGCGCTAATCGTCGCTTTATCGGTGCTGATGCTGAGCCACGTGCTGGCGTGCGTAGTGGCCACATGCCTAATGCGAAAAATTTACCTTATACCGATTTGTTCAACCAAGGCTTGTTTAAACCTGTAAATGAATTAGTACAAACTTTTGCTAATATTAATCCAAAACAGCAAGCAATGATCATGAGTTGTGGCTCAGGTGTTACTGCTTGTGTACTGGCGTTAGCGGCTAATATTAGTGGTCATACTGATGTACGAGTTTATGATGGCTCGTGGAGCGAGTGGGGCTCACTACCGAATACTGTTGTTGAAACTTCTATTGATAAGCCCCCTTATTAAGACTAGCACAGTTGATCCTTTAGATTACGGCAGCTTTCGCTTGCCGTAATCACAAGCTGTAAATTTCCTTCAAAATAAACTCCCTTATTATTTTTTACCAGTGATTTGTTGGTTATCAATTACTTTGATGAAAGCAATGTTTCATATTGGTCAATTTAACTAATTGCAATGACTATATTGACCAAAATATAGCTTGACATATTATGTCTCCAAATGATGATTTATAGTGGGATTTTAAAAAACTCTTCAATAACAATGATATAAAAAGTTTTTATCAGTTGGCACAGCACTTGTAATAGTAATGTCAGATACCAGCATGAAGAATTAATAATAACTCTTCATGCTACAGACATAAGGATATTAATAATGAAACTATTACCAAATAAGTACGCTTTAAGCACCGTTTTATTATCTTGTACGTTGCTATTTACTTTCAATGCTTCAGCAAAAGAAGTCACTTTAGAACAGAGTTTAGCAGCAACACTACAAGCACAAGGAGAAAAGGCTGCGCAGGATTTATCTGCGCAGGTATCGAATTCAATTAAGCTTGAATTGCAACGATTTTCAATGCGCTACAACACAGTGAAAACTCAAGAGGTGGCCGTGATTTCAACGCAGAATAAGTTAAAGCAAAAAAAACAACACACAGCAGATGATTAATAGGAGAAGTACCATGGGCATGTTTTCAAGATTCACTGACATTATTAACGCAAACATTAACTCAATGTTAGATAAAGCAGAAGAGCCAGAAAAAATGATCAAGTTGATCATTCAGGAAATGGAAGAAACTCTCGTTGAAGTGCGTTCTGCTGCCGCTAAACAAATTGCAGAAAAGAAAACTGTTCTGCGCAATATTCGTGACATGGAAAGTCGTGTTGTTAATTGGCAAGAAAAAGCTGAGCTTGCTTTGAGTAAAAGCCGTGAAGACTTAGCTAAGTCAGCGCTTATTGAAAAGCAAAGTTGTACACAAAAATTGGCTGAGCTTAACGAAGAGCTAGCACAATTTGATGAGTACTTAACGGCTGTTCAGCAAGATAGCCAGCGTTTGCAGGATAAATTAACTGAAGCTAAGCGTAAGCAAGAAGCTTATGCAATACGTCAACAGTCAGCAGAAGTGCGTTTAAAGGTTCGTGAAAAAGCAGCGATTCATAATATTGACGAAACGATTAATAAGTTTGAACGTTATCAGCAAAAAATTGATCGGGTAGAGGCGGAAGTTGAAGCTTATGATATGACTTCAGCAAAAGATTTAACTAGTCAATTTCGTGAGTTAGAAAATGACGACAATATTGAAAAAGAGCTTGAACAGCTAAAGAAAAAAGTCGTAAACGGCTAGGCGATAGAGCAAATATATCATGGCGCTTTCATCATGGATAATTACGGGCTTTATGTTTATAACACCCGTAATTAGTTTTTTTATCGGTGCTGGACTATTGTTTTTTTTCAAATTGATGTGTAAAAGTTGCCATGTTAGGCACGAGGAGTAAATTATGAGTTTTGACCGTGAGTATTCAGTCAATAAAACCTTAACTAAAGATATGGTGCATAAAAAATTATCAGGTGTTTGTGGTGGCATTGCCAAGCATTATAACTTGCCACGTATAGCGGTTAGAGTTGGCGCTATTGTCGCACTACTTATGTTTCCTGTTGCTACTGGCGTTGCTTATTTAGTTGCTACGTTGTTAATGCCAACAAAAGCCTGAAGCTAGAGTTGTTAGGTTAAAGATTTGTAAAACTGGCGTAAGATCAGTTTAATGAAATAGGGGAAGAAAATGTCATTTTTTAAATCACTATGTTTAGCTATTTTCGCAACAATATTTTTAACCTATGTACTAGGAACTAGCTTTATTGAATTACTTGACGTTGATGTTTATGTAGGTGAGCAATTAATTGAACCTTTAAAAGCCATTAGTATTTCAGCACTTGTGATGGTTATACTTGTGTTAGTTGCCTTAGCAATAGCGATGAGTGTTTTTGGTTCATTGATTTTTGTTGCTATGCTGTTGTTAGGTGGCGGAGCAATGCTATTGGTTGGTGTCTTTTGGCCAATATTTTTAGTCGCCGGCGTTATTTGGTTAGTAACACGAGATAAAAGAACTGCTCAATATTAGTCATTCTTATAATAAAAATACAGGACGTAAAATGAAAAGAAAATTAGTAGTGTTAACCTTGTTAACTTCAATCAGCATGGCAAGCTATGCAGACATTCAAGCGGTGCAAAATGCTTTAGAGCAAGATAATGTATTGCTAGCACAACAAGTTTTTAATACTTTAACAGCAGAAGAAAAAAATGCTATTCCAGGGCAAGTGTTGAAAGGGCGATTGTTACTAGAAAATAACGATACTGAAGATGCCTTTGATTACTTTGAAACACTGCAAGAACAACATGAAAGCAACGTAGATATTAATTATTATTTAGGCGTTAGCGCAGTGGTTATGGTACAAAAAGCCAGTATTTTTTCAAAGTTAAGCTATGCTAAAGATTTTATTAAAGCGATGGAAAGAACTGTTGAGTTAAAGCCAGATCATCAAGATGCACTTAATACTTTGATAGGTTTTCATTTGAATGCTCCGAGTATTGCTGGCGGTGATACCGATAAAGCATTAGTTTATGCTAAACAATTACAAACCTATGATGCTGCGCAAGGCTATAGCCAAATAGCGACGGTTTATTGGCAAACTGAGCAACCAAAATTAGCCGATAAAACTATGACCGAAGCCTTTGAGCAATATCCTGAGAGTGGCACTTTATATTTTTCACGTGCCCAACAAAGTATAAAAAACGAAGCTTGGGACAAAGCACGAGCTGATTTAGTTTTAGCCGTTAAATATGCACAAGATGATGAAAATAAAGCTGAAGCACTGTACCAACAAGGTAAGGTTTCTGTAGAATCTGGCGTGGAAGTTGAGCAGGGTATTGAAGCCTTGATTCAAGCGCTACCATTGGCCGCTAAACAATATCAACCTTGGGTGAATTACCGTTTAGCACAGCTATACTTGCAACAAAAAGAGCAAGTTAAAGCTCACGAAGCTATTGCCAAAATTGATATTAGCGAAGATGAAGATTTAGAAGGTAAAGTTAAAAAGTTAAAGAAAAAATTAAAGAAACTTACCGGCTAATTTGCCGCTTTTGATTGTTATTGAGCTATAGCTATTATTATATCTCAGTGGGACTGCGCAGAATGTAATAAGTATTACCTTCTGCGTTTTTAATCTTATGGTTTTAAAATTTATTTGCATAGAGTCGCACAACTCTATTGCTTTATCATTTTTATCTGTTTAACTAAGTGTTGAATTGTTATCTTCAATTTGCCTTTATTTATGCTAGTCATAAAGCGTTATTAATGTTCGATATTAAACCCATCATAATTTTAAGATCTTAAAAAGCTCTACCTTCACAGTGTAAATTCACTTGAAATGGAAAATTTATTGATTATTTTTAACATTACAAATAATTACTATTGTTCAAAAAAATGTAGTATAAGGCTACTTTTTTGCATAGGTAAATAACAATAAATAGTGAGCTATTGAATTGATTTTTCATAATTAAGTTATCCATTTTGCTCAAGCTTAGTTACAATGGTGATGATGAATCATGATATAAGTAAAAAGGATGTATAGCGGCTTATGAGGAATATATTTTTAGTATTAATTTTACTGTTTTTATTCGTAAATAGTGCTTTCGCAGGCACAGTATTTAGCGGACAGAATACTGAAGTACTCATTGAAAACAGCTTTGCAAGAGAAAGCATTCCAGGCACGTCCATTTCTTCAGCTTATATGACTATCAGTAATTTATCTGCAAAAGATCTTCGGTTGATTTCGGCATCAAGTACGGTAAGTGATCGGATTGAAATTCATGAACATACGATGGCCAATGGTGTAATGCGTATGCGTCAACGTGATCACGTCGACATTTCAGCAAAAGATAGCATACTATTTCAGCCATCAGGTTTTCATTTGATGATTTTTGATTTGAAACAGCCGTTAAAAGCTAAAGAAAACATTATCATAACGTTGCACTTTGATGATCAACCTAACATCGATGTGAATTATATTATTAAGGGTCTTAAGCAGAAGAAGCACCACCACCATTAGGAGTTTGTTATGAGTGTTAATATTTCAACAAAAGCTATTATTTCAGGGGTTTTAGCGCTATTTATGGCGCTGTATTTACTCGGTGTCTATTGGAGTTTTGAGCCTGCACAGTTTGATATTCGAGCTGAAGTTACCAAAGCCGCAGCAGCAGAAAATGTAGCACCTGTTGTTGGCTACACCACCACCACGGCATTAATTCGTGTAACCGAAACGCTACTAAATAAACCTGGTGGTTACTTAGCTAATGACGCCATTCCACCATCGGTATTTTTAGATAATATTCCGGCTTGGGAGTTTGGCGCATTAGAGATGATCAGAGATATGTCATTGGTGATGCGTCAAGAATTTAGTCGCTCACAGTCTCAGTCAGCAGAAAATAAAAATTTAAAGGTAGCGCAACCACAATTTAATATTGATCATACCAGTTGGGCAATTCCTAGTGCTGAAGGAGAGTATCAAAAAGCAATTAATGAGTTATATGCCTATAGAAGCGCGTTAACAGAGGTTAATAATCAATCAGCTCAATTTTACGCACGTTCTGATAATTTACGTGCTTGGATCCAAGAAGCGACAAAACGTTTAGGTAGTTATTCTCAACGCCTAAGTGCAAGTGTTGGCCGTGAGCAACTCAATGTTGATCTTGCTGGCGATAGTGTCGCACAACAATCAACCTCAAGTGTTTCGAGCATGCAGTTGAAAACAAGCTGGTGGGCTATTGATAACGAATTTTATGAAGCGCGTGGCGCTTGTTGGGCTTTATTACACTTTTTAAAGGCCATTGAAATAGATTTTAATGATGTGTTAGAAAAGAAAAATGCTAAAGTTAGTGTGCAACAAATTATTCGGGAATTGGAAGCAAGTCAAGAGTCAATCTGGAGCCCGATGGTTTTAAATGGCAATGGCTTTGGCATGCTTGCGAACCACTCATTAGTAATGGCTAATTATATTTCACGTGCAAATGCCGCACTGATCGATTTAAACGACTTATTAAGTCAAGGGTAATAACATGAAAAAAATAGCGCTAGCAGTAACGCTCGCCTCGATTTTATCAACAAATGTTCAAGCAGATGCTTTAGGTATCTATCTAGGTGGTCAACTATGGGACAACCAGGCCTCTGGTACATTTGGAGATGGTCGTTCACAAATAGATTTTAATTTGGTTGATGAAAAACAAAATAGTTTTTTTGTTGCTTTTGAGCACCCATTACCCTTTATTCCAAATTTACGCATAGCTTCAACATCATTAGAAACTGATGGTGTAACAACACTAGCAGCTGATTTCGAATTTGACGATGAAACTTTCCGTGACGATGCTCAAGTTAGTGCTGACTTCAATGTCAGTTATGTTGATTACACTTTATATTATGAGTTATTTGATAATGATTTATTGTCATTCGACTTTGGTTTAACCGCGCGTGATTTTGATGGTGATGTGACTTTAGCAACACAGATTACTACAGGCTCTGGAACTACCACACAGTCGGCTAGTATCGCTGTGACAGATATTGTGCCTATGTTATATGTAGCAACTAATGTTGGTTTACCACTTACAGGGTTAAATCTTTACGCACAAGGTAACTTTTTATCTTTTGACGATCATACACTTTATGACTATGAAGTAGGTGTGAGCTATGAACTGATTGATAACCTGGCTGTTGATATGAATATTAACTTAGGCTACCGCGCGGTTAAGTTAGAATTAGAAGACTTAAATGATTTATATACCGATATTGAGTTTGATGGTGTATTTGTCGGTACCACTATTCACTTTTAAGATATCACGCTAGATACTTATATAAAGCAGGGCTGAGTGAGCAAACCTGTTTTTTTATTGTCTGTAAACATTTGTATTATAAGTATGTTGAATAAATGTTTATTGAATAGCTACTAGCTGTGAATATTAATACCAAGTTTATTAAGTTTATTAAGTATGTTCCCACTCAGTGCTTACCAGCGTTTTGAGAACAACGATCATTAGTCATTCTATATGAACGACATTATCAACGGTTATCGAACCGCTGGTAAGCTCCCGAAAGGAAATTTTTAAAGGTTTACAGGCGGTGTTATTGATTTCGATAAGGTTCTCACAGGGATGTGAGTCATTA